>Ga0187864_10000112_pt1 | contig 91292 bp, 71 predicted proteins | sample June2016WEW_11_4_FD_132985 | JGI IMG/M metagenome (GOLD analysis project Ga0187864, IMG submission 132985) | Peatland microbial communities from SPRUCE experiment site at the Marcell Experimental Forest, Minnesota, USA - June2016WEW_11_40 | ecosystem: Environmental > Terrestrial > Soil >... | reverse complement strand
TGCACGCTACACGTCATCATCCCGATGCCGCCATCGGCAGTCGGAGCCGCCGAATTCATTCCAGGATAAGCCAAAAAAGAAATAGCTGGGGGCGTCAGCTCGCCGACCGGATCGGGCAAAGCCAGTGGTGGGTTGCAAGAAGCGAGTCTGGAAGCCGGAGGATCGACGTGGCCGAATTCATTCAGTTCTGGATCGGCTGCCGCATGGCGCCGCCAGCGGCGCTGGTTGAGCTGATGAAGCTGCGGCGGTGAAGGCGGTCAGGGATGCGTAGCTGAACGTGGGTTCGATCGCCAGAATCATGATCCGATCGGAACCACCGCGACGACATTTTAAAATCGCGATACATCCGTGGAACTGACCTTGGCGGCCAGACTTCCGCGATCCTTTCCAGCCTGACCAGCACCTGTCGCCGGCACAACATCGATCCCCAGCGTTAGCTGACGCAACTGCTGACGAACCTGCTGGCCACGCCGATTAGCCAACTATTCAAATGGCTGCCCGACCAGGGGCAGCGACGATCATCGACGGCGGCGGGATAGCATGTAGTTGGCGCGGCCTACACCTTCTATCGATGTTTACGGTTGTGAAGTTTGGGCGCTGTGATGGAGTGGCCCTGTACAGCCGGAGAAGCCGAGACGTTAGCGGCCGTTTGCAGAACAGTCGACGCCGGAACCGCCGCGCCCAGCGATGTGGAGTTGTCGGCAGGCAATGCCACGTCAGCTCCGTTGGCTTGCATTCCTAAGTTGCCGACTAGCAGTGTGAAGTCCTCGCCGCTGACCACGCCGTTGTAGATGAAGTCGCCCTTGTCCCAGGCCATCGCCGGTTTTCCCAAGTTGGCAACCAGCGCGGTGAAGTCGGTGCCGTTGACGACTCCGTCGAGATTCGTATCGCCGTTGAGCGCGTAGGCGATTTCGATTTGGCCGGAGGACAATCCTGAAACGACGCCATCGGTTCCGTCGGCGGAGCCAACGCCATATGTGCTGCCGCTCGAGGCCGCCGCGGAACTGTCGATCCCCGCGCCATTCCATGCTCCGGCGTTACAGCCGCTTGCCAGATACGACTGGATCGTTGAGATCGGATCAGCGCCGGCGCCATAGTTGAGGATCACCACACTGGAACCGACATCGAGCGTCCCGTTGCCGTTCAGCTGAAGTTGCACCACATTCTGGCTGCTGTCCAGCAAAACGCGGGCGCCATTTTCGATCGTGAGGCTGTAGTTGGGGAACGTGGCGGAAAGATCGGCGCTCAGAGTGACGATCCCGGCGGAAACATCCAGGGTCGGCAACCCCGCGCTCCAGGTGATCGCATATTGCGCGCCGGAACTGGTTGAAAGCCCCGCCGGATTACTGATGGTGAACGTCACCGGGGAACTTTGGGCGGGCACATAGTTGCTGTCCCCAGTGTAGTTTGCCACGACCGTGTACGTGCCGACGCTGACCGGTGAAGAACTCAACGGCGTGCCCGTGCCGGTGGTCCCGCTGTAGAAGACGAGACTCGTCGATCCGGTGGGGGCGGGCTCGCCGCTGACGCCGCCCACACTAACCGTCGCCCAATTCGTCACGTCCGTCGTCCCGTCGTAGGGGATATTCGCCGGCGGCGAGGCGATCGTCACGGTCGGGGTGAACCTCGTTACGGCCGAAGGGCTGAAGCCGCTGGTTTGCGCGGCGTTGGATGCCACGATCCAGTAATAATAGTCCACGCCCGCGGCTGCCGAAGAATCGCTGTATGACGTGCTGGTCACCGAGCGCGCAATTTCGGTGGCTGACAGGATGTTCGCGCTGGTATTTCGCCATACTTCATACGATGTGGCTCCGTTGACCGCGTTCCAGGTGACATGAGCGGAGCTCGTGCTGGTAGCGATCGCGGCCACAATTCCGCCGGGCGCCGGCAAGCTGTAGGCGCGCACGTAATCCACGTCCATTGTCTGCGTGCTGGTGATCGTGCCGGGGGCAAAACTTCCGCCCTCGCAGACGTCCAGTATGATGAAGAACGGGTGGCCGTTGAATACCCAAGTAGCGCCGGAGGGAAGATTCGCGGGAGTCAAGGTTTCATAGGCTTTGCCGTCCACGGAAAAGGTGACAGAATTCGGGCCCCAATTCAGGGAGAAAACGTGGTAGCTGGAATAGAAATCCTGACCTCCGCTCAGCGTATAAGAAGATCCCACGCCCGCTCCCCCGTTGTAATCCGAACCATCAGACGAGGGACCGTGGAGGGTCGAAAAGACGGTCCCCGGCTCGCTTCCCTTGTTTTCCATGATGTCTATTTCGCCGCAAGCTGGCCAGGAAACGGTCGAAATGTCGTCGCCGAGCAACCAAAACGCCGGCCAGATCGCACCGCTGTTATTTCCCCCCGGCAATCTGATGCGCGCCTGAATCTCGCCATATTCCAGATTGTTGGCGATTCCGGATGGATCGAACTCAGTGCAGATTTCGGCCGAATCGTAATATCCGCTGGCGCCGGGCTTGGGGGTCAGCGACATCGCCAGGGTCTGTCCATCGGTGGCTTGGGAATCGCTGACGACCTGGAGCGTGGTGGGATTACTGGAACTGGAATTTGCGGCTGAAGTGTTGGTGTAGATCACTTTGGGGTTGTTTGGATCGGTCGCATTAAAAGCTCCCCAGGCGGAGCTTATTCCCGTAGAGCCAAAGGTGTCGTCCCAAACCAGGGTCCCACCCGTGGCGCTGGCGACCGTGCTGTAGCCGCTGTTTCCCGCCGCGTTCGAGGCCACGACCCAGTAAAAATACGTGGTTCCGACGGTGACCGAAGCGTCGTCAAAGGACGTGGCTGTTACGTTGGGAGCGATGTCCGTCGCCGAAGTTGTACTGGCCGTCGTATTACGCCAGAGCTGGTATGACGTGGCGCCTGAAGCGGCGCTCCAGGTAACCTCGACGTCCGTGGGCGTCGTTCCATTCGTTGCCAAAACCCCCAAGGGCGCCAACGGCGGCGCCGACAAAAGCACTCGACCCTCCAGGGGCTCAATGGAACAACATGCGCGGGAGAGCGGCTGCACCCCACGGGAAGAAGAATTCCGCGATCGTCGCCAAGCGCCGCCAATGCTGCGAGATTGAACAACAGGTCTCACGCGCAAAAGCTCGTACCCACCCACCGGTTTATCTGGTTCAGTTACGTATTGCCAGACGAGTCCGGCGCCGCGGCGTCAGCAGGCCAATCGCGCCCAACGTGAGCAATCCTATCGATGCCGGTTCCGGCACATCGGCCATCAAACCGTTGGCGGCGGCGAAGGCGTCAACCGCGGCCCAGTCGGCGGCGGGCAACGCCACGGCACCCCCGCTGGCCGTCTTGCCGAGGTTGGTGACCAAGGCGGTGAAGTCGGAGCCGGTGATCGTGCCTGTCGGGCTGTACAGAAAGTTGCCCTGGTCCCAGTTTAACAACCCTGACTTGCCTAAGTTGGTGGCCAAGATAGTGAAGTCAGTACCGGTGACCGTGCCGGTGAGAGTCGCATCGCCGAGCAGCGTGTATTTGACTTCGATCGTTCCGGAGGAGAGTCCGGCGGGGTTGCCGGGGTCGGCCGAATCGGCATAGCCGATGCTATACGCGCTGTTGGCAGGCAGGGCGGCGGCGGAGCTGTCGATGCCGCCCGTGCCATTCCATGTTCCGCCGTTGTAGCCGTTCATCAGGTATGTGCGGATCGCCGCTATCGGATCGGGATTCGAACCGTAGTTGATGAACAGATGGTTATTGGTCAAGTCCAATACAGCGCCCGAGGAAATGGATAGAGAGGTTAACTGGGCAAGGCCGGTGTTTGCGGCCAACTGAACCTCTCCACCGGTAATGGTGAGGCTCTGGTCGGGCAACGCGCCTTTGACTCCAACCACCAGCGTGCCGGCGCTGACGGTGGTTCCGCCGCTGTAGGTGTTGACGGTGGAGAGCGTCAGCGTGTCGCTGCCCATCTTGGTCAGTGAGCCCGTGCCGGCGATACCTCCGGCGCCGCTGATCGTGTAGTTGCCCGCGCTGTTGTTGACGGTGACGGAGCCTGGGCTGACGGTGGTGTTGAGAGTGACGGCGTAGTTGCCGCCGCTGGTGTCGTCGAAGGCGACGTTGTCCTGGGCGTTGAACACCGTGGTGGTTGTGCCGTTGTTCCAGTTGGCGCTGGTTGTGGTGTCCCAAAGTTTATTGCCGCCGGCGTTGCTCCAGGTCAGGTTGGCGGGGTTTTGGATCAGGCTGGCATCGTCCACGAATAAAGCGCCGCCGGAATAACCGGGGTTATTGAAAAACGCCATCCATTGCACGGATACGGTCCCGGCGGGCGCGGTGGCGGTGACGCTGAGCTGGGTCCAGGTATCGGTCGGAGTAAGATCGGAAACCGGCACGGGCGTGACGTAGGTGCCCAAGCCGTTTCCCGTGCCGCTGGGGCCGGAGAAGAAGATCATTCGAACGTCGTCGGTTTCCGGTCCGTTGAGGAGATCGATGCCGCCGTTGGCGGTGCTGGAGTTGTCAAACCAGGCGGAGGCGGTGTAACTGTCGCCGGCGGTGACGGCAACGTCTTGGTAGATGCCGCCGTTGGGTCCGGAGAAGGTTTTCCCCATCTGCGTACCGGTGCGGGCGGTCAAGCCGTCGTCCACGCTGCTGGCGTAATATCCCGAGTAGGGGCCGAGCCAGTTGTTCCATCCGCTCCAGGGACCGGAGGTAGACATCGGCACGTCGCCGGATGAAGCGTCCGGCGCTCCATCAATACCGGCCTCGAAACCGGGATCCAGCAAGAGGTTTTGTGCCTTTGCGGACGAGGCGAAAGCCGCGCCCGCGATGCCTGCAATACAAGCCGCAAGTGCGGCCCGCCGACGATGATTGGGAATATTCCTCATGACTCCGCGCCTCCGAGAAGGGATGAAAACTCCGCGATAGTGTACAACCGCGTATGGGTTGGAGTGTAACCCTTGCGAGGTAGTTCGGCCATTCTATATCGCGTAAATAGTTTAATGTTTTGCGGCGTAGTCGCCCGCCGCGGCGCGCATCCCCCGCGGCGTGTCAAACCGGCCGGATTAATCGGACCGGAATAGAGCGTGCCGGCCGGACACTCGGGATAAAAGCGCTAAACCCCTATTCGTACCGCACGTCATCCAGATAAAAGGTAACTGGCTTGCCGTTGGCGGCCAGGACCCAGACAAAGCCGGTTTCGATACGGTGCAAATCCTTGCCCGTCAGGTCGATGCTGTATTGCTTCCAAGCGGTGGTCAGCGTGACATCCGGCAATTCCGCATGGTCCGAGTCGGGAAATTTCTTGTCTTGTCCGAGAATTCCTAGTTTAAAGGAAACGACTTCGCCGCCTTCTTCTCCGCGGGCCCAGAAGGTGAGCTCTTTCGCTCCGCTCAGGTCGAGGCCGCCGGGTTGATCGCCCCAGTTGTTGGCCGGATTCTGCCAGGCGATTCCACCGAAGCCGGTGGCGGCGTTGAATTGGCACTTCATGCAGGCCGCGCCGCTGTGAGGATTCGCGGCGCATTTATCATCCACTACGATGGATTTGGAATCGCCCATCCAACCCGACCCGATATAAGGACGATCACCCATGCCATCGGCATAAAGAACCAAAGGGAACTTCGTGCCCATCGCCCCAGAACCAGCCGTATTCACATGAACTGACGCCACGGCCGTCGCGCCGCCGCCGTGACCGTCATAGACGTAAGCATAAAGCCAATACGGCCCGACTCGATTGGGCATGTGAATCTCCGCGCCGTGAATATCGCCGGAGGAGATCGCATCGGGAAAATTTCGCGCCTCTTCCTGATGAGCGCCAGCGGTTTGGTATACCGCCGCATCGGAGGTGAGAACCCATTTAGCGGTCAGCGATTGGTTGTCGGGATCCGTCACGTCGAGCGCGGCATGAATCGTTTCGCCGCCCTTCACATTGTCCCGATCCAGCTTCATGGGCTGCATTTGCGGGCAGCGGTGCGCGGGGGCGCGGCCGGTCCACAGTTCGGACACCGTATCGACCGCTTCCAATCGCGTGCCATCAGGCAAGAACATTCCGAACCAGGTCGCGGTGGCCTCCTGCTTGTTACCCCACAAAAACGCGTAGGAGCCAAGACACAGTTTCCCCCGCTCGGGCAAAATCGTGCCGAGATAGGTCTGTCGATAAGCATCCGATTTGGCGGTGCTGGTGAGTTCGATCGGTGCTCCCCAGGCGTTGCTGCCCACTTCCCATGTGCCGGCGGGACCAAACTCAGTCAAGATGAACGGCTTAAAACCGCCGAGTTGGCGATACCGCCGCGCCACCGATGGGCCGCCCGCATAAGTATTAATGCCATGGATATCAATGTCAGGGCAGTATTTGTTGATGGAAGGCACGCGCTGCCCGCCGATCTCTGCGGTTACCGTCATGGTTGGATGATTGGGATCGAGTTTGTGGGCAACGGCGGCGATGTCCTGAACCGCGTGCCAGATCGCAGGGTCGTCGCCATTTTCGCCTTCCATCTCGTTACCGATGCCCCAGACGAGAATGGCGGGACTGTCCTTATATTTGAGGATGGCTTGGCGTGCGCGCGCGAACTGCTCGGTGACCTGCTTGGGATTGTGGTAGCTGAAGTGCTTGGGGCCGCCTGTGTGCTCGAGCCAGATGCCGACGGCGACTTTCAGCCCCAGTCGGCTGGCCTCGTCAAGTTGGCCATCGATGTTATCCGCGCCCCAGAGGCGGAAGGAGTTTCCGCCGCAGCGTTTAATCAGTTCCCGGGACGCGTCGCCGCCGGCCCCTTGAATAAAGAACGGATGTCCGTCGCAGAAGAGTTGCCAGTTGCCATCGGTCTGACGTAAATCAACGTGACTGGGTCCGTCCGCCTCCGCAGCGAAGACGCGATGCGATGAGCTGGTGATCAAAATTCCGACGAAGGCCGCCAAGCCGACCAGAAAGCGGCGGAACAAAAACATCGAATCCTCAAAAGCGTCAGGCTCTGTCTGAAACCCCCGCGTGGGATTTTCAGACAGAGCGCTGTCCCGACCCCGCGTGGGCACAGGGGTCATATTATTAGGCCCGGCGACGACGGGCACCCAGCGCGGCAATAACGCCAGCGCCCGCGAGAACCATGGTGGTCGGTTCGGGCACAACCGGGGCAATCACCGCGCTGCCGAGGCTGGCTTCTTGAGCGAGGCGCGCATCGGGCCCGATGGTTTCAAAACCGTATTGAACTACATCCCCGGCTGCGAGGCCAGGGAAAGTGATGCTGCCTAGACCAGGGATCAGCGGAGCGGACATATCGCCAATGTAGTAGGAAAAGGAGGGGCCGAAGGCCTTGATGAAAGCCGACGACGTATACGGTGCAACCAGGGTATTGGACAGCACGTTGTAATTGAACGTGTAGCTGGTGTCCGTGATGCTGGGATTTTCCGCGTAAAGAAGAGCATCCATAATCTTGTTACCAGGAGACGTACCCGAGGCGTCCTGCCACCAATAGGTGCTAAGCGGAACGTCGCGGTCGATACTGGTGTTTGGTGAGACGGTGACGGTGGAACCAGAGAAGCTTGATTCCAGATCGGCCGCGCCCCAAACCTGATTAAAGTCGGCCGCACCGCCGTTGGACGGCAGTTCGGAGACGAACATGTAACCATCGGTCATTTTTGTCGGATCGACGGTGACGACGGCTGCTTTAGCATGGTTCACACCACCGAGCAGCACGCAGGCCACGGCCGAAGCCACGCCGGCGATTGAAAGACGCGCAATCAAGATTGATCCAATATGCATGTTCCATCCTCCAAAGAGTTGTAAATCAATCCGCCGGCGGCCCACGCACGCCGAACTTACTCGTTTCGGTGGCGACCGCGCCACTGACGAATTTCAGTATACGTAAGACGCAAACGGGGGCCAGCCCATTTTGCGTAAATCATTTAATAAATAGCGGCATTGGCCGCAGATGACGGATCAATATCCACAAAGCGCGAAGATGGGCTATGGGCGAGGTTTATTCAGATGAGATCACGCGATACCCGTAAACGTCAGCGGGCCGGCAAGGGCAACCACCGGCCCGCGGCGAGTCTCTCATTCCCATCAGCCGAGATCACGGATTCACGTCAATGTTCTTGCCAAGAAGATCGGTCTTATAGGGCTGAGGCGGGTGGAGCTGCGCTCCGCCAGGATTCCGTTGGATGAAGTGAGCTTCAACGTGGCCATCGACGAAAAGGAAGTTGGCGGCGGAGTTGTTCATGTGCCGCCAGCGAATATCGCCGTCATACGTGACGAAGGGAATCGCATTGCCCGCCCGGTAGTCCGGTGCGATCGCGCCGTTATCCACGTTGGCGCCAGGGTTGATCGGCGTTCCGTCATCAGCGGTCGGATATTGATAGAGCAAGTAATCCTGCTTGACCGTTCCTGTTGAGGTGAGGAATCTCCACGCGTCGATCGAAAAGGCCGTTGCACTGGCTCCCCAATAATTCGCGTCCGGCTTGCCGCCGATGGAATTATAGTTATACGCAATCTGCACTCCGCACAGGATCAAAACGATCTCTGATGAGCGTTGAACGTGGGCGAGCTTATAGGGGACGTTCGCCTTATAGATCGTTGGATCGCTCGCTATCCCGTTGCCGACATTGGGCATCAATCTCGGATGGCACGAGTAGTCGAGCCCCTCGTGGCCGCTGATACCATCAACGTCCAGGAACACGCCTCGATTGAAAGATTGCCATCCCCCGGTAGTGCCCTGTGCGTCATAGCTGCTGCCCAGGCGGCTGGAGAGTTCATTGGAAACCAGGGTGGACCAGTCTCCAGCTTTGGTGGCGTCATATATGTTTGGGTTGGCGTTTCCGTTCCAGTAGCCGTAGGGCAACAAGCCTTTGTTGTCATGGGCATAAAGGTCGATCGCCTGCCCGAGTTGTCGTAGATGCGTCTGACAGGTGACAAGATTCGCCTGTTGCCGGGCCTTGTTCAGCGCGGGAAGCAGAATTGCCACCAGCAACCCAATGATGCCGATGACGACCAACAACTCCACCAAGGTGAATGCCGATGCCATCCGGCGTGTGCCACGACGAAAGAGCGCCTCGCGTCCGCAACGATCAAAATCGCAATTGCGTTTTCGCGTCATGAACATTTCCTTCCGCCGGCGGAGATGTCGCTTGCGGCGTTGCCCAGGCAAATGTGAAATGCCGCTCCTCAACCACCATGGTATTGTAATTTGCCAAAGCTGCGATGATATGTTATTTCGCGTAAAAGATTAAATGATTTGCGGCAAGGGTTGAAGGCATGCTTCGGATAGGAATCCAGGTTGACTTTGCCGGCGGCTACGGACGCGGCGTGCTGCGCGGCGTCATGGCCTACGCGAATTTGCGCACCGACTGGGAATTCGAGATGCCGCCGATGTACATGCTCTCCTCCGGAACGGTGGACCTGCGAAACGTGGACGGAGTGATTGCCATGATTCACGCCTTACGCAGCTTCGACCGCTTTCGCCGCGCCCACGTACCGATGGTCAATTGCGCTCGCACGATATCGGCGCGGCAACTGTCCCGAGCGTACGTGCCCACCGTCCTGCCCGACGATAGGGCGGTGGGGAAAATGGCATTCATCTATTTCTGGGATCGACTGTTTCGCTCGTTCGGATTTTGCGGACATCCCACCGCGTCGTGGTCGGTCCTGCGGCGCGATGCCTTTGCCGCCGAGTGCCGCCGCGAAGGCGTCTTTTTCAGCGAGGCCGCCGCCGCCAACGAAGTGCCGCAGGATTGGATCAAGTCCTTGCCTCGCCCCTGCGCCATTCTCGCCGCCAACGACCGCTATGCCTGGCACGCCACCGACGTCTGCCGTGAAAGCGGCATTTCCGTTCCCGAGGAAATCGCCGTGCTCGGCGTTGACAACGACATCCTGCTGAATGAAATGGCGCGGCCGACGCTCTCCAGCATCGACCTGGGGGCCGAAAAAATCGGGTTCGAGGCGGCGAAGATCCTCGACGGCTTGATGAAGGGACAAGCCTCGCCTCGCGAGCCGGTGGAAATCGCCCCACACGGCGTCATCACCCGCCACTCGACCGACGTGCTGAGCATCGAAGACGAAGTGGTCGCCGAGGCCGCCCAATTCATCCGCCAGCATGCATCGGAGCGGATCAGCGTGGAAGATGTTTTGAATGAAGTGGCGATGAGCCGGCGCAATCTGGAGCGTCGCTTTCGCCGCGTGATGCGCCGGAGCCTACTGGACGAAATCCGCCGCGTGCATCTCGACCGTGCCGCCAAGCTGCTGCGCGACACCAGCCTGGACATTCCGAGCATCGCCGAACAATCCGGCTTCGCCAGCCACGTGCGATTCAGCACTGTTTTCAGGGAGCAGCTTGCGGTGACGCCGACGGAATACCGCCGCAGTCACCGGCTGGGAATGAGCTAAGTCTAATCCCTCCGCAACGTCGCGGGGTTAAATTCCACTTCCAGTTGCTGCACCGTGCCCCGTCGCTGAAAAATCTCCTGGCTGATGCGGGGATCGAGCCGTTGCGATTCCACGCGCATCGTTGAACCATCCGACCGCCAGAGGCGGATGCTCGTTGCTGAGTTCTGCTGCGCCGCGCGGTAAACCACCGGCACCTGGCAGAACGTGAATGCCGCCATCCCCGGCTCCAGGTCGATGGATCGTGGTGTGTCGTCCAACGCCACGAACGAATAACAGACGGGCTCAGTGAGCAATTCCCGTTTGCGCAGCAGCCGAGGGTCGAAGCAAATCCCCCCATTACGAACGCGCAGGCCCCATTCCCCGAGCCGGGTCAGGATCTCCTCCTTGACTCGACCGGTCATGCCGGGCTGGCGGGCGCCGCCTTCAAGTGGCGTGTGCGAATAGGGGTCCGTGGGAAACGCCCCATACTCTGAGGCCGTCTTGTCATATTCCAATCCGGCCCGCACGCGATAATAAGCATCGGCCAATGCATCGATCTCCGCTGCAGGCGCTTTCTGATCGACGGCCCGCCAGAAACATTCCTGCACCGCCAGCAGCAGCTTGGAGACCATGTGCCAATAGATACAGCCAATGCCTTCATAGGCATACATCGCTTGCGACCGACCGGTGAAGGAATCGTGATCGAACACCTCGTCATAGAGCCTCAGCACCGCCGGTCCATGCGCCGTCACCAGATCTTTCCAACGGCGATCGACAGCGAGGCGCGACAAGGCTTGTTTCACCGAGCCGCTGTTTTGAAAGTTTCCGTTGAAGCGATACACGCCATCCGCGTCGCGGGCAATGAGCGAGTTGTCTGAGGCCTTGACCAACGCCGACAAAAGCGGCGAGCGGCTGATAGCCTCGGCCGGCACAACGTTCTTTTCCAAAAAGCCGGGAAGCTCCTTCAGCGGATAAAGCATGAAACTCCGCTGATCGATTCTGAACAGCCGGCTCTTGAACATCTCCGACAACAGCGACAGCGACTGGCCGGCGTCAATCATCCCTGAACTCAGAATAGCCACCTGCCCTTCAAGCATTTCATCGAGATGGCGTATGCTCGCCAGGTGATCGCCCCCGGAAAAATCGAGCATATGGTATGAATGAAACAGTCCGTCGTCGCGCCAGTTCGCCGCCAGCGAATGTTCGATGTAACGCGACGCGAGCTTCAGAAACTCAAGCGCTTCCCTCAGCCGCCATGATTGCTTTCCTGAAAAGCCATTGGCGTAAACCACGCGGCGATATTCTTCGAACGCCGCGCCCAGTTCATCCATGAGAGTCCGCCGGCCATCCGGAGAAAAGCGCGGCTTTTCGAGAAGGTCCTGCCGATTTTGCAGCACGCGGTGAAGATCTTGCGCCCATTTCACGACCTCGATGGAAATCTCGTAGCTTTGCTCGGCGATCGGCGTCAGAAGTCGCTCGAGGAACGACGCGTAACGTCGCAGGTGCGCCAGCGTCACCGCGGAAACGCCGTAGCCGGGCAGCGCATTGTTGGCATCATTCCACTCGGGCCGCTGGGTGTTCATCCATATCCCGGCGTCGGGCACGAGATTGGACAGTTTCGAGAGCAGCGGCAAGAGCAGCTTTTCCAGCAGCGTCGCGTGATAAACATTTCCCGCTCGATCCTGGAGGAGCTTGCCATCAGCGCCCATCGCCGCGATGCGGAGATCGATGCGCTCGGCTTCGGCGGAGTCCCATTGAATCGCCTCCCGCGGGTTCTGCACGATGGCGCGGTAGAGATCGAGCCGATAGGGAACGTTGGCATAGCTGAATACCGCTCGCCCCAGCAGCGATTCCAGCCGACCGGGATGAAAATCGCGGGAAAGCTCCAGAAACTTCAGCAGATAGTTGATCTGATGGTCCCCCCAATACCCAATGTGAGCCCACGGGTCATTCGGTTTTGGGGCCTCCCAGTCGATTCCCTCAGAAGTGATCCGATACGGATTGAACCCATCGACCGTTGAGGCGTTGACGAATTTCGCGACAAATCCGTCGATCAGCGCGGGATACGCCAGCGCCAGCGCCTCCCAGTTTTGAAAGATGTCCCGCCAGTTCCCCTCGTACCCGATCCGCGCGCTGCCATCCGGATTGCGCAGGCGAATGGAAAACCAATTCCACGGTCGGCTCGGATCCCCATGCCGCCGGCTGAAAAAAAGCGGAAGATACTCATAAGCCAGCCGCGTCAGATCGCTGGAGCCCAATTCGTTCATCAGGCCCACGAGCTCCGCGACTTCGAGCGTATCAGGCAGCTTCTGCAATAGAACCGAGTGCTCCGTAAACACCGGAAGGTTGCGATCGCGAACGAAGTTTGAGAATTCCGCGGCCTTGATGTGCCCGCGCCCCAACGGCACGCCGCCACGCATCGCGTTGAACAGGACGTTGGTGAGGTGGTGCGCGCACGTCATGCGATCGCTGGAAATCTGCAATCCATCGACCCCGGCGACGATGCGGAGCAGGTTGTCCTGGCTGCGATCAATATCCTCCCGCACCGCCTGGCGAACTCGCTCGCATCGGTCGCGCAAAATCGCCCGCGTCCTGGAAACGCTGATGTGATCCTGATCGACGTCGCAGACGATATCCCAATCGGCGCTTTCGCGGGGGGAAAGATTAAGCGATGTGTGCAGAAAAAATGCGCCGCGCTGCCCGGCGACAAGCCCGGTTGGCGTCAGTCGGCGACCCTGGCGAAAATCGCTTCTTGCCTCTTCGCGCAGCAGAACGGACGCATCTGCCAGCCCGCGGCTCCAAACCGTCGTCGCCGTCAATGCTTCCGACGGCTCGGGACGATCGGTGACCGTCGCGGTGAGGTGATACATCGCCAGTCCCGTCGCCGAGTCCAGCTCGCTTTGCTTATATGCATCGACAAGCGAACTCAGGTTCTGCTGCATCGCCAAATGCACGCCGGCGGGAAGAATGTTTAAAAGCCCGTCGAGCAATTCAACGCAAACGTCGGAATCATCATCATTGACCAGCGAGGCGACCCTCACAAATCCAAATCGCGTACTCGTCGCCCACGTGTAGCGGAAAATCAGGCCCAATTGCTGATGAATCTCCTCGAACATCAGGCGATTGCCGAGCGAGTTCTTATAAAGGTTCCGCTCAACAGCGGGAGGGCACGACTGGCAGGCAAACGGCTCCCACAACACGGCCGGCCCCCCGTCGCGGCTAACCCTCAGCAATGTCGCCGCCCCCGAAGTCCCCTGTCCGCGATGCAGCCGATCAACCGATTCATATGGAAACAGCGCATGGTCCGCATCCACGCGCCCAGCGGTTAGACCGCCCGCCGATGAAGCATACATCCATAGATCGGATTCGTTGGTGACGGAGATCAGAAACGGCTCGAGACGACCGTAATCGGGTATCTGGTACATCTCCAGGCCGTCGATAAGCACGAATCCTTCGCGGCGCACACGGCGTCCGACCGCTGGCACAATTTTGGAAGAAACCCTCATGCCGATTACTCTCTCTACCAGCCGGGCTCCGACAACGAAAGACCCGTTTTGAGCGATTTATCGCCCGGCCATATGACGCCAAATGTACCATGGAAATTCCGCCGCGTTTTCAATTTAATATCATATTTTGCGGCATCGCCAATCGTAAGGCGCCGGTGCCAGACCTGGTGGCTTTCCGGGGTTCTTCCGCAAAGTTGGTGATGTCCACCACTGCTTGCGGCCCGCGTATTTCGCATCGGCTGCGGTCCTCGTGAAATTTTACCTGCACGTTCCCCCTAACGCCGTTCGGTCCTATCTTCGTGAAGTCGTGCTGCGGGGCATTGGGATTCCGAACGTATTGCCAATCTCCGCTGGCGTTTCGATCCGCGAACATTGCTTCGGCCATTGCCCCATTCAATACGTTCAACCCCGCTCGGTTGCCCGCCAACGACATCACCCGCACCGGATGTTGGGCCCACGGAAGAAGAAAGTTCGTCGATGCCGAGAAGACGCACCCGGCCATTGCCGCTGAGGCGGTGGGGATCATCCGTCTACTCTATGCGGTCGAAGAACAGGCCAAGGGCAAAACCAATGAGGATCGCTTGTGCCTGCGGCAAAGCCAATCACAACCGATTCTGCTCCGCCTGCTCGAAAAGCTCTGGGCGTGGAAAGAGCAGTTGCTCCCGAAGCACCCTATGGCTGAGGCGGTCAATTACACGCTTAGACGCGATCACGGTTTACGCGAAGCGGGTTTTTGCCCAAGTGCAATTGCGCTTCCATGTTGGTGGTGGTTCTTTCGCCCATCAACGGCCCTGGGCGCGGCGGGCATCGAGATCCCTTTTCATCAGGTCAGTCGTCTTCGCATCAATCGTGTAGAACAACATGAACACCGCGCAAGACATGTAGAGAACCCCGGGAATGACCGAAACCAGCAGCTTGATGCCCAGCAGCGCGGAGGCGGTCTGGATGGCGTTCGGCACGTAATTGAAAACCGTCAACAGCCAGCCAGCGATCGCGGCGCCGATGCCCCAGCCGGCCTTCTGGGCGAAGGTGGCAGCGGAGAAATACAAGCCCGTCGCGCGCCGGCCGCTCTTCCATTCGGAATAATCCGAGGAATCGGCAATCATAGTCCACAGCAGGGGCACCGCCGGGGCATAGGCCATCTTGGCCAGAATGTTCAGCGTGTAGATGGTAACGATGTTTTTCTCGCCCGGCAGATACAGCGAGATGAAAAAGAGGCCGGAAACGAGCGAGCTGGCGATGAACACGTTCCGGTTGCCGAACGCCTTGGCCAGGGGCTTGGTAAGCGGCAAGGCGACGATCAGCGCAAGGGTGCCGATCACGTTGAACAATTGGACATTCTCTTCCTTGCCGACGTAATACTTGAAGTAATAGACAATCGCCGCGTTTTGCATGGCGAACATGATGAACGAGATGATGCCGACGCACGCCAGAATGAACCACGGCCGGTTCTTGAAGAGGTTCTTGACGTCTTGCTTGAGGGAGCTGGGCAGGGCGGTGGACGGTTGCACCCGTTCTTTGGTCGTCATGAAGGTGATAAAAAAGAAGACCAGGCTCAGGAAACCGAACAGGATCACGGTGTACTGAAAGCCCAGCGCCTTGTCGCCGCTGCCAAAATACTTGGCCAGCGTCAGTGCCAGACCCGTGACGACCAACATGCCGACGAAAGCGCAGGTGAAGCGATAGGTGTTGAGGCCCACTCTTTCATAGGTGTCGGAGCTCATCACCGCGGCCAAGGAAGAATAAGGCAGATTGACCGCCGCGTAGGCGGTCATCAGCAGCACGTAGGTGGCGCCGGCGTAAATGATCTTGCCCGTCTCGCCAAAATTGGGTGTGGTAAAAGTCAGGACGGACAGAACCGCGTAAGGGACGGCTCCGAACAGGATGTAGGGCCGGAATTTGCCCCAGCGGGTGTGCGTGCGGTCCGAGATGATGCCGATGACCGGGTCAATCCCCATGTCCCAGAATCGGGCGATCAACATGATGGTGCCGGCCGCCGCAGCGGGAATCTTGTAAATGTCCGTGTAGAAGAAAAGGAGCCAGAACCCCACCATGTCCCACACAAAATGCGAGGCCGTGTCGCCCAGGCCGTAACCGAGTTTCTCCTTGAAGGTCAGCTTGCCGGAAGTTTCGTTTCGTTGGCGCGCACTCGCGGCCGCAGGTAGATCCGCAGCGGGAGAAGCTTTTTCAACAGGGTTCATTTTTAGAAACTATCTCAATTGAGTCTGATCCGATAGAGGCGTCGGTACCACTGCAGCAGGTACGCGAGCTTGATCTGGCCCAGATAATTCGATGACTTTTTCGCGTAGCGAACCAAGATCGCGCGACATTTGCTTAGCCAGCCGTGCGTCCGTTCCACGACCCATCGACGGGCCGGGTGGCGCTTGCGGCCACGTTCGTCCAGCTTTTCCTCGCCAATCTGGCGGACGTGCGGCACGTACCCGAAGACTTTCGCCGTCGCATCGCACGGCGCGCCAGAACACCCGCGGCAGCCAAACCGAGCAACCCGAAGGATGTGGGCTCCGGCACGTCGGCCATCAGGCCGTTGGCGGCCGCGAAGGCGTCAACCGCGGCCCAGTCGGCGGCGGGCAACGCCACGTCAGCCCCGCTGGCCGTCTTGCCGAGGTTGGTGACCAAGGCAGTGAAGTCGGAGCCGGTGACCGTGCCGGTGTACAGGAAATCGCCCTGATCCCACCCCGACACCGACTTGCCTAAGTTGGTGGCCAGGATGGTGAAGTCAGTGCCGGTGACCGTGCCGGTGAGAGTCGCATCGCCGAGAAGGGTGTATTTGATCTCGATCTGATCGGAGGAGAGGCCAGCCGGATTGCCGGGATCGGCCGAATCGGCGTAACCGATGCCGTAATTGGGGTTGGTCTGTGCCATGGTGGACATAATGCCTGTGCCATTCCACGAACCACCCGCGTTTCCGCTGGCGATCAGCGCGGCAATCGATGCGATCGGATCCGGACCGGAACCATAGTTGATGATCACATGGTTGTTGTTGATGTCGAACATGCCGTTGCCGCTGATCGAGAGGCTGGTGATTTGAGCCAAGCCGGTGCTGACGCCAAGTTGCAACGTACCGCCTGTGATGTTGACCGCACCCGCCGGTAGCGCGCCGTTCACTCCGACCACGAGTGTTCCGGCGGAGACATTCGTTCCGCCGCTGTACGTGTTCACTGTGTTCAACGTCAATTTGTCGCTGCCGATCTTGGTTAGCGAGCCTGTGCCGGCGATGCTGCCGGTGCCGCTAATCACGTAGTTGCCGCTGCTATTGTTGACGGTCACAGAGCCGGGGCTGACAGTGCTGTTGAGCGTGACGGCGTAGTGGCCGTTGTTGTTATCGTCGAACGTGACATTGTCACCGGGATGAAAGACGGTCGTGGCACTGCCGCTATTCCAGTTGGAACTTTCCGCATTGTCCCAGAGGGTGCCGCCGCTCGCATCATTCCAGGTGAGACTGATGGGCACCTGCGCCTCCAGCGCAAGACCAGCCGCCGTCAGGTTCCATCCAACCACATCCAGTGCCGCCAATTCGTTGGGCCCGATGTTAGGTTCCACTGCGGGTGTGATGCCAGGAATGCCAAATGCATCCTGTACTTGCGGCGGGTTGTTCGCCAGTCCGTCGGCCGGAACAACGCCGTCTCCCCAGTCGCCAAAGTCGGCCCCGTTGTTGTCCTGGTTGAAATGCACAAAGTCGGTGTTCCCCCCGTCGATCGAAAAATAGGAAGAAACTCCTGGAGAAGTCGAGAAACTTCTCGTGCCCGGGGCGCTATATCGGAATAAATCCAGCGGACCTACGCTTCCATTGCTTTGACCGGCCAGAACCTGATTGAGCTGCGAACCAGGGCCGCCGATGCCCAGGACTTCGTCAATCTCATGCGCGATCACCGATTGCAGATCGAAATCGTTGGGATTGGTGCCCGGCCGGGAATCATTTACGATTGCGGCGTTGAAGAGGATCGTGCTGTCGGGCTGACCCGATGGTGGATTGGCGATGAATCCCAAGGCCCTAAGAAGAGGCAAGGTGGCGGCAATATTTCCATTTCCATTAACCGGATTGTTCGGCCCCGCTGGAAGGGTGGCCAGCGCAATGGCGTCATCCACAGAGAGGGTCTGACTGTTTTGAAGAGCCGAAAGGTAGCTGCTATACGATGTCTCGCCCAAAAAGGTTTCGCTTTCTCCGAGACTACTGTTGGTTTCCCCGAATGTGATATTGACGATGACGGGGTTGGCGAGATCGCTCTCAATATTCGAAATCGCCGTGTTGATCGTCGTTTCGATCGCCGTGGCGTTGGGATCGCCCGCAATCGAGCTGTTAAATGACGGAATGATGGTGACATTCCCGCGTGCATGCGCGGCAAATGTCAACAATCCGCCCGAAACCAAACGTACCCCCCAAACCGCACGAGTGACAACGGCAGTTCGCCTGGACTTTCTCATATTGACCTCCGAGAGATGACTCCTTTTTTGCGTGCTTCATTCCCCGGAATCCTTGGTAGACGGGCCGCTCTGAAATTAGCTCGCGATAAGAATGCCGGATCTGGTCGATAAGTTCGACGACTGCATATGGTCTCCAGCAGCAATCCCGCCGGCGTGAACACGTCCGCGGCGGCCAGAATTCCCTCCGCCGCCTTGCCGATCAGAAACGGCATCTCCTTGGGCAGCCGGTGAGCCAGGCCGTAATGATCCTGGTGCGGGTGGGAAATGACAACGCCGAGCAGGTTGGGATCAGGTGCATCAAACCCCTTGATGGGATGCAGCGGGAAGGTGTCCGGGTCGGCCACATCCAACGGCAGGCCAACGTCCAGGACAATCCGCTTTCCCTGCGATTCAAGCTCGACGCAGGTGCCGCCGATCTCCTTCGTGTCTCGGTGGATGCAGGCCCTCATCGCTCGGGATCCTTGTCTTCGCGCAACTGGCAGTCCAGCATCAACCGATAGACGTAGCGGTTCGGCCGGTACTCCTGCCAGAAAGGCCGGTCATCGCCGCCCATGCTCTTACAGACCGCCGCCGCCACGGCGGGGCTGCGGCTCATTCCCTGCTCGCAGTGGACCACCACCGTCCCGATCTTTTTCTCCCATTTCTTCACGAACAACCAGATCCGCCTCGCATCTTCCTCGGTCATGAGCGTAACGTCTTCAGCGAGAGCCGCGCCGCCTGCCGGGTCTACATCGTGAAAAGCCAAATAAAGCACGTCCCGCAGGCCCGATTGCTTCGGAACCCGAACCTTCTGCCTTTCCGGGTCACGAATCGAGATCAGGATGTAGCTCGACCGGACGAGGATACCTTGCTCCACGGATTCCCTGTCTCGGACGATGAATTCCATCTTTGCAACCTTCGGGGGATTTTAATCCGACATTTCCAATTCCATCACCATCAGTGGTTGCCGAGATTTCTAAGAGTGAATTCGCCCGAAAGTCCGGAATCCGAATCGGGTGCAATCCAGACGTTGAATTTGCCGGGCTCGGTTATCAGTGTTCCCTTTGCGTTGTAATAGGCCAAGTCGTCGGACTTCAGGAGGAATTCGACCGTCTTTGTCTCTCCCGGCTTGAGCCGGATGCGTCGAAAGGACTTGAGCTCGCGAACGGGTCTGGTCAAGCTGCCGACGAGTTGACGCGTGTAGAACTGGACGATCTCATCGGCTTCGACGAGGCCGGTGTTGGCGATGTCGGCGGAAACCGTGAGCTGGCCACCGAGGTCCAACTGAGGCGATGAAACCCCCAGATTCGAATATCTGAACGTGGTGTAGGACAGGCCATATCCGAAGGGGTACTCTGGGGTGAAGCTCTCGTCGATGTACTTGGAGGTGTATTTTTCGTCAGCGTAGGGTCCGCCGACGGATGCCGGGCGTCCGGTGTTCATGTGGTTGTAGTAAATCGGGATTTGCCCAACAGTTCTGGGAAATGTGGCCGTCAGTTTCCCGGAGGGAATTGAGTCTCCCAAAATCATATCCACGATGGCGGGGCCGCCTTCACTGCCGGGGTGCCATGCCCACAGGACCGCGTCCATCTTCTGCGCGGTGTCATGGAATGTCAGCGGCCTGCCTGCCATGAACACCGCGATCATCGGTTTGCCGGCTTTGGCCACCTCCGTCGCCAATTCCTCTTGCGCGCCGGGCAAATTTAGATATGCCCGCGAGCTGGCCTCACCGCTCATGCTCGCATCCTCACCGAGAAAAAGAATCACCACGTCTGCACCGCGCGCCGCTTCCAATGCCGCGGGGAATTTTCCCCGACTCTCGTCCCGGCTGTTCTTCAAACCTTGCGCATAGGTTACCCGTGCTTCACCCAGGGCTTTCCGAAACGCCATCAGCGGCGTGATTGACGGGCTTTTGGGGTCCGCTGCCCAAGTCCCGAGCTGATCCCTCGGACTATCCGCCAGCGGACCGATGATGGCAATTCTCCCGACAGACTTCGCAAGCGGCAACGTTCCATGCTTATTCTTGATCAGCACCAGGCTTTGCTCGGCCAACTGTTTGGCAATGGCTAGCGCTTCCGGTGTGGGGGCTGAGGGTTTTTCGGGCGTGCGCTCTCCCTTCGGGCCGAATAGCCCAAGCCGCAGCTTAATTCGCAAAATATTCCGCACCGCTTCGTCGATCAGGCGCGGATCAAGTTGACCGCTCTGGATCAGCGACTCTCCGTGGTCGTAGTAACTGGTGCTCACCATTTCCATGTTGACGCCGGCGGTGATCGCCTTCATCGCGGCGTCACGAGGATCGGCGGCATAGCCGTGCTCAATCAACTCCGTTACTGACTCATAATCGCTCACGACAGGGCCATCAAATTTCCATTCGTCGCGCAGCACCTGACGCAGGGTGAACTCGTTCGCGCTGGCGGGTATGCCGTTTAGGTCGTTGAATGCGGACATGAAGCTGGCGATTCCCGCTTCCCTCGCGGCTGCAAACGGCCGCAGGTAAACGTTTCGCAGAAGAGGCTCCGGAATCCAGGTCGTGTTGTAATCCCTACCGCCCTCCGCGGCCCCGTATCCGACATAATGCTTTCCGCAGGCGGCGATCGATTCCGCGTCCGCCAGGGCGTCTCCCTGGAATCCGTGCACCATCGCCGCCGCCAAAACGGCTGACAGATGGGGGTCCTCGCCCAGAGTCTCGGCAGTCCGACCCCAGCGCGGATCTCGCGAGATATCCATCATCGGGGCAAAAGTCCAGTGAATGCCCTCACGGGCGGCCTCACGGGCGGTCGCACGCGCCGCCCGTTGGATCAACTCTGGATTCCAACTGGCTGATTCCCCAAGCGGAATCGGGAAGGTGGTTCGGAATCCGTGGATCAAATCGGCCCCGAAAATCAGTGGAATTCCGAGCCGGCTTTCCTTCATTGCGATGTGCTGGGCCTCGGCCCTTATTGATGGGGTCGCGCCACCATAAAACGATCCCCATCTCCCGTTGCGCAGCTCGTCCCTGACCTTGTCCGTCAGTTTTTCCGGAAATCCGGTCTGCGACATCTGGCCCAGCTTTTCCTGAAGTGTCATCTTGGCGATCAGGTCATTAATTCGCTGCTCAACATCGCGACGGTCGCTGGCGGGATCTGCAACCACGATCGCTGGAGCGCATGCAATTACGGCGACGAGAGCGGCTGGGAAAAGAAGCCTATAAAATGTTCCCATCCTTGCATTCTCACAATTTCAGCTTAAATCTCCTATGTGACCGACACCGCGCGACCCTCGTGAGGCGTTGGCCCTCATGATACACAGGATCGAGCGGATTCGTGTGACCTGGAGCCACGAAGCAGTCTTAGGACGGCTGAAGCACGGCGCGCTTCAAGCCTGTTCCAGCGGTTGTCGCCGGTAGCCGGCACCCTTAGCGCTATGACCCGAAAATCTCCCGCCGCAGCGCCCCCATTTGCGCGATCATTTCATTTACGTCGCCGAGACTTGCCCTGATCTGCCGGGGTGAATCGGGATCCGGCCGGTGGCAGAACCCGTTGGCCTTGAACCGGTATTTACCCTCATCCGACCGCGGCCCGGTGGATCGCAGCCAGGGCTTGCGGTCCAGGCACTGTTGCCGCAGCCGCTGGCGATCGTGTTCATCCCATGGCCGGCGTTTCGACCCGTTGATCTTCCCGGCCAACACCCGCCGCGGGTTCTTCTGTTTGGCCGGCAAACCGGCCTCCGAAAGGTCCATCATGGCCGTTACCTTCTAGTTCGCTCTGACGACATGAAAAAGAAGCTTCAGTCTTCTCCGCCGCCGACTGATCGACGTAAGAGACCTGCTGGCCAGCCGTACCCGTCGCAACGTTCTGCTGGTGAATGACGGCGAAGGACTTGGCCGATGCCGGCTGTCGGTACTGTTTAATTGACAGGGCAAACCGCCGGATCTCGCCCATGAGCCGCGTGGCGGCATGGTTAAGAACCTTTACTGCCTCAACGTTTTGAGCCTCGTGAGCGCGCAGTTGCAACTGGAGCAATCGCTGGTGGGCGACGACGATCTGGTCAAACATGATTTGCCCCAACGCATCCGTTGGTCTCTCGGTGTTTGGGTAAAGGCTGCCCAGGTACGTTCTAGCGCCCACGATGCTGACCGCATCCGAGCCGATGATTTCACTGATGCAGAGGGGCACCATGAGGTCACGGGCAGTTATGCCCTCGCGTTTCACCTGTGGCCAATCGCCAGGAAATGCATAAGTCAGGCGGGGTGGGCCCTGCTTCTTCTTGGCGGGTGTGTCTGGCCCGTGATTCGGCGCGGATTCCGCCGCCGGCGTAGGGGGTGGCACCGGGCTATGCTCGGGCCGTTTGCCTCCAATGGGCGATTTCACACGCCTACAACCACTTGATTCGGCATGCGTAGGTTGCTTTTTGGGCTGCTCGGGCACTCGTCTGTCGTCCATGACGTGGCTCCTTTAGATTTAGCTGGATTTGAATTCTGGGAGACACCGGCCAATGGCGCCGGCTGAACCGCTGGTAGAGCGATGACACCATTACCATCACGTTCATTGCATTTGTCTTTGGGATCCTGGCCAGCCGGCTGTCGCTTAACCTTTGGCAGCACCCGCTCCAACTCGGGGCAACGTGGCAGCTTGGCTGCCAAACGGAGAATCTTCAGGTTGAGGGCGATCCGGGGATCGAGCTTCTTACCCCGTCGCCGGGCATCATCCAGGTAGCGACGGCAGTATTCCTTGACCATTTCGGGATCGGCCGGCTGCCCGGTCTGGACCAGCGACGCATAATCGCGGACCCGGAACCTTACTCTCTCCGCAAGTTCGTGGCGATCGGGATATTCCGGGTCCGGCCGGCCCAGGTGGTCACCGATCAGTAGGTCGAGGATGACAGGCCCACCCGCCAGCGCCATATAACGCCAGCACTCGTTTTCCTTGGGCGGCTTGGCAAAACTATGGGCGCGGATGGCATGCTCCAGCAACCAGTCCAGAGCCTGGCGGCAGACCAGCACATCGAAAAACGTCTCGGCATAGGCGGTTACGACGCCGGCGGGAATATTCATCTTTCCGGCGATCAATTCGACCGCCTCACAAAGCAACCGCGCCTCCAGTTCATGCCGACGGATCTCGTGCCCGATGAAAATGGCACGAGCCCCGTATAGTTCCGGCCATTTCCGCTCGACACGGTTTCGCTTGGCTTCGGTGCCGGCACGGTTAAGGGCAAGAAGAAACCGGCGTACCTGAACCATCCCTTGATCTTCCCATTTACGCGGGCGAGTTCCTTGCTGGACGTGGTCCAAAGCCGCTTGCCATCGCCAATCCGGGCTTCGGAAGGGTGAAAAGCTGCGAATATCCGTGGCAGGTTTGGGTGACATCCGTGTCACGCGGGTTCCTCTCTTTTCAGATTGTACCGGCTGACACACCAATGTGGCAAATGCGCATGATCTAAATAACGTTATTGAGATATAGCCGCAATTATTGATTGGTTGGCAACCATTGAGGAACCCGCGCCTAGGCCATCGCGACCGTCACAGGAAGCAACAGGAGAGGTTGGGCGCCGCGGCGATCCCGGAAGTATGAACCACGCCGATCGTGCGTCAGGATTTGTCTGGTGCGGAAATTGGAGGCCCCTGTTGGCTTTGAATACCGACGGCGACTTCCCGGAGCCATTTTAGCAGGCTTTTGCGCGGCCGATTTGATCAAACCGGCTGAAGGGAAGGGCAATGGCTGCTCGACGGCATCGTAAAACGGTGAAGCAGGCGATCGACGAAATCGGGGCGTTCCATGAAATCGGGCGCTGGACCCTACGAGACTTTCCGGATCACTCTTCCGGCGGGAAAGGAAAGTCGCTTGCTGCTAAATTGGGGATGACGCTGGACCATTTGGAAAAATCGCGGGTTTTCTACACGCAATTTTCAGAACTGGAATTGAATCGGCTTTACCGCGAGATTGAATTGGATGGGTTTCCAGTTGGCGTTCAGCACATCGTTCGATTGCTGCGGTTGCCTAAAAACCGCCGGTGGAAATTCCTGCGTGAAACTATCGAGCAGAAGTGGAGCTGCAGGCAACTGGCAAGTGCGATCCAGCAAGCGACCGGAAGGCGGCCGCGGACGGGCAGGACGCCAACCGTGAAGGATCGGGCGGAGGCTGTCCAAAAGCTCTTGCGGCTTTGCGAGGAGTGGCAGCGGCTGTACAAAGTGATTCTGGGATCCGGCAAAAGCCACGAGAATGGCGACGGAACGATCGTGGAGGCGTTGCCGCCGAGCCTCAACGAACCGATTCGGCAATGCGATGAGGCAATTCAAAGGCTCTATAGGACGCTGGGACGGTTTCGGAAGGTTTAGACGACCGGAGGCTTCAAATCGGAGGTTCGAAGCGGGGGCGTGTTCTGACCCCGCGTGCGCAATGGCCGGCTATTTCTTCCGCAAGGCGATATCCAATGCGGCATGAATTAATTGCATCTCATGGATTACATCGAATGCCTGCGCTATTCGGTATTCGCTGTAGGCCTGTGACAGTCGCAATGTCATAGATCGCGTTCGCCCGATCAGTCTGGAAAGAATGCGGCCCTTATGCGTTCGATCGCAAAGCCGTGGTTGACGTCGAAGGCCGTGCCGATGCGGAATTGGCCGCCCTTCATGGCATGGGAATTGACAACATGGCCGCAGACGGTCATCGGTATGCCTTCAGGGGTCGGCAGCAAGAGAACCAGCCGTGTTCCTTGAGGCAGATCGCAGGGCAGCAGCATTCCCGCACCGGCGCAGGAGAGATCAAGCAGCCTGACATGTACCAAAGTCTGATCGGCGTGCCCGATAGCAAGCATAGCCTGCAATTCCAGCTTCACTCGCTCGGGGCCTGGCAACGTCTATGATCTGATCCAGTTTACTTCGACGACCTTCGCGCCGGGCGACTTTTCATTTGTCTCCAGCAACCCTCTACTGGCGGGGAATTTCTCTTTCGACTCGCTAACCACGCCGGCTGAACTGCTGTTCACGATTACCGCCGTTCCCGAGCCCGCAACGGGCGCCGTGGTGGTGGCGATCGCGGTCGTTTCATTTTCCCGGCGATGGAAGAGATCATGTCGAAGCTCATCGATCCAGTAACGCCGCACCGCTACCCTGACGGAGGCGGATTTCGTCGCTTCCAGTCATCCGGTAACCACTGGCTGATTTGGCTGGTCGGCGTTGCCGGCAGGTTCGTCAGCAACTGCGTCAGGTACTTTTCGGACTTCAACCCGATCGGGCCGGCTTGATCGAAGATTAAGCAGTGTCTGCGATCGCTGGCGGCCGAGAACGCCTGAAGATGACGGAGGACTCCGCGTTCACGCACTGTTGGGCCGCCGCCCATTCCAAGATTTGGCGGAAATTCCGTCCTCTCCTACAGGCTTCACAAGCAATCCGGATGGGCTATCGTCGCCCTCAATGGCAAAGACCATTTGCTCGGGCCATGTGACACGCTCGCAGCTCGGGTTGACTGTCGCTGGCGGGGGTATTGCAAAAAGACAGAAGTTGCGCTTAACCCTTTATTCCCGTGGTGGCGATTCCCTCAATGAATGATTTTTGTGCCAAGAAAAAAAGTAGCAGCGCTGGCAAAATCACGAGAACGCTGGCCGCCATGAGAAGATGCCAGGACGTTCCTCCCGCCTTGCTCTGAAAATTCTGCAGACCCAGGACAAGAGTGAATTGTTCGGGTCTCTGCAGATAGACCAGCGGACCGAGAAAGTCGTTCCAGATCGCCAGGAAAGCGAAGAGCGCAACGACAGCCAGCGCCGGTCGGGAAAGCGGAAGAATGATCCGCCAGAAAATGCCGAACTCGCTGCATCCGTCGATGCGGGCGGATTCAGAGAGTTCGTTTGGGATGGTCATGAAGAATTGCCGCAGAAGGAAAATATTGAAAGCCGATCCGAACCAAAGGGGGACCCAAAGCGGCTTGAATGTTCCGAGCCAGGCAATGCCCGTGTGATCTCCAAGCCATCGGAACAGCGAGAACAGCGAGACCATCGTAACCGGGAAAGGCAGCATCATCGTGGAAAGCATGATGATGAACAGTGCATTTCGTCCGCGAAAGCGAAGCCGCGCGAATCCATAGGCGACGAGGGCGCTGGAAAGCGTCGTGCCCGTGACGCCCAGTATGGCAATGACGAGCGTGTTGCGCGTCCAGAGCAGAAAATTTGCCTTCTCGCTGCGGAAGACGTCGATGTAATTGCGCCATTGAATGGGGCTTGGCCAAATGGTCGGGGGATATGCGGTCGTCGCTGGGAGCGTCTTAAGACTGGTTGAAAGCATCCAGAGAAATGGAAGCAGGGCCGCGGCACAAATGGCAAATAGAAGCAGATGAGCGGCGAGTTTTGCGGGGCGGCCTGTTCGGTTGCGGCCGCGGTCGGCGCGCGGAGGGCCTGTTTCGCCTCGGTCATGTTCAGACAACGCGGCGATCGCTGAAACCGAATGCGGCCCGGTCGACGGCAACGCCGGTCCGTCAAAGTTGGTGTCTGAGGTCACGATGAACATCCCTGTTGGCTAATCACCGTCTAATTGCCCTGGTAGTGAACCCATCGTTTGCCTGACCAGGCGGCCAGTGCCGTCAGCGCCAGCACGATGAGAAGCTGGATCCATGCCATCGCACTGGCATAACCCATTTTCAGATAATTGAACGCATTGTCGTAAAGATACATCGTATAAAAGTAGGTGCTGCGGGCCGGTCCGCCGGAGGTCATGATGTACGGTACGGCGAAGACCTGCAGGGTGCCGATGATTCCCATGATGAGGTTGAAGAAAATGACGGGCGAAATGAGCGGCAGGGTGACGTGCCAGATCTTTCGCAGGGTTGTTGCGCCGTCGATGTTGGCTGCTTCGTAGAGCTCGCGAGGAACATCCTGAAGCCCGGCGAGATAGATGATCACGGTATTGCCGATGCCCCAGACGCTCATGAGCACCAGAGCCGGCATCGCCCAGTGGACGTCCGTTAGCCAGCCGGGAGGATTTGCCACTCCCACGCCGCGGAGCGCCGTATTGATCAGCCCAAGCTTCGTGTTGAACAGCCAAAGCCACAACATTGCCGACGCGACGGCGGGAACCAGCGAGGGCAGAAAAATGATTGTTCGGTAGATGGAGAGGCCGCGAATCTTCAGATTCAACAGCATCGCCACGCCCAGGGCGACGATCATCCCCAGCGGAAGCGCCATCAATGCATAGATTGCGGTATTCAGGACTACCTTCCAGAAGACCGGATCCTGAGCGAGCAGACGATAATTATTCAAGCCCTTGAACAGCGGGGGTTGAAGAAGGGAGTAATCGCAAAAGCTGTAATATAGCGATAGCGCGATGGGTACGAGCGTGAATGCAAAAAAGCCGATCAGCCATGGCGAAAGAAACACCAGGCCCCGCAATAACGCTCGAGTTTCAGAATGCAGTTTTGCCATACTGTTCAGCGTCGTTCCATGATAACGGCCCGCCTCGGTCTCGCTACCTCCGACGTTCGCGCTGATCTTCCATGAACTGGTCGTATTTCTGTTGCAGGCGCGTCTGCACTTGCCGGAGTCCTTCTTCGGGGGTCACCTGCTGCAGTTGCAGCCGCTGTATGAAATTTATCAGCTCATCGTTTACCTCGGGCAATATCGGGACCAGTTCGGTTGGATGGGCGTTGGGACTGGCGGCGAGATTGTCGAAAACCCGGATGTAGGGGTTGTTGTGATGGGCCAGAAAACCCTCGCTGACCTTGGCCAGCGGCGAGATCTTGCAATGGTAGTTGGCTAGCTTCTCCATCTCGTCTTGCCGATTGACGAACGCGATAAACTCGAACGCCTCACTTTTGTGCTTGGCGCCGCGGGGGATCACCAGGACGTCGCAGTTGCAATAGGTCACGTCCCTTAGCTTCGGGTCATAGGAAGGAAATGGTGCCGCCCCCCACTGGCCGTCCATGGACGGCTTGAGATGATTGATGAGATGCGCAAAAAAGGTTCCCTGCTGCACCATTGCCACGGTGGGAGCCAGGAACGGATTCTGCGGGGAATCGATGGTCCCGAAGCCCGATTGGAATTCCGCCACCGCCTTTGGGCCCAGACGCCTGGAATAGCTCTGAATCCACTGGTAAGCGCGCACCACCCCGGGGTCCGTGAACGTGAATTTCTGCCGGGCGCCGTTCCACCAGCTTCCGCCGAACCAAATGCAGGTGTAGTTGATGAACCACCCCGGTTCCGTCGGAAGATAACCAGCCAGCACAATCTGGCCGGATGGATCAATCCGATCGAGCGCTTTCGCATATGCATCCAATTCGGCGATTGTGCGCGGCGCGTGTTGCGGGTCCAGGCCTCGGGATTCAAGTTCCGGGGCGCACCGGCGAAAAATCTCCTTGTTGTAGTAAAGCGCCAGATCGAATGCCGTGCTCACAAGGCCATAGAGATGGCTGTCGTAGTGACATTCATCCCAGAAGACCTTCTTGTACGTTTTGGCGGTGATGCCGTGCTCCGCGGCCAAGTCGTCCAGCGGCTCTAGCGAATCCAAAGCGCTGAACTGCGGGATGTTTTGGTTGTAAAGGCCCGCCACATCCGGCGGCACCCCGGCGGCGATCGACACCAAAGTCTTCTGCTCGATGGCGCTCGTCGAGAGGTATCGGACATAGATGTGCTTCTCGTTGCCGACCGTGGAGTTGAAATCGTCAACAATCTGCCGCATCCCCGTTTCTTCGTCGCCAGTCCATTTCTCCCAATAGTCGACGATGACACAATTCTTCGGCAATTTGTCGCCGGCGCGCGGGCCGAATACAAGCAGACCAAGTCCGGATGCGACCAGCGCGGCAACGACGAGGTGTTTGGTTCCGCTCAGAATTCCCGTGCCGAACGATGACATGCTGGCCCTAATTCTCACCGCATCCGCGGTCAGGCGCGCGGACGATGAGTGCTCCTGAATCTCGTATGACTGTCCTTGCCGGCGCGATTGAGCGCGGCGGCAGAAGGTGCGATGTTATTCTGATTTTGATTCTGATCCGCCAAAACGACATTGGATGAGCTGCCGGCGCTGGTTTGTGTGAGCACCGTGCTGAGACCCGTTAGCGGGTCAACCGTGCTCGGCGAAAGCGTCACGGCAACCACGCTGGGCTCGCTAGCGGGCAGGACCGCCGCCGCGGCATTGGACTGCTTACCGAGGTTGGTGACCAAGGCGGTGAAGTCGGCGCCGGTGACCGTGCCGGTGTACAGAAAATCGCCCTGATCCCAGCCCGTCACCGACTTGCCTAAATTGCTGACCAGGATGGTGAAGTCGGCGCCGGTGACCGTGCCGGTGAGAGTCGCATCGCCGAGCAGCGTGTATTTGACTTCGATCTGGCCGGAGGAGAGTCCGGCAGGATTGCCGGGATCGGCCGAATCGGCGTAGCCGAGGCCGTACGCGCTATTGGCCGCGGCGGCGGAACTGTTGAGCCCGGCGCCGTTCCAGAGCCCGTTCGCATAACCGCTGGCAAGCAGCGACCGCACCGACGCGATCGGATCGGCGGAGTTTCCATAATTGATCAGCAGCGTGTTACTCCCCAGGTTGAGGGTGCCGCTGTTGGACAGGCTTTTGACTTCCAGCACGGTGCCCGCGCCGCCGACTATTGCGCTCGCCCCCACCGCCAGCGACAGTTGCGCGGCATAGGTCGAGTCGTTGAACGCAATGGTTCCGCCGTTTTCCACGTTCACGATCGATTCATAACTCACCGTGCCGCCGCCCGTCTGCGTCAATGTCACGCCGGAATCAATCGTCATCGGATTGGCGATGATCAGCGTCGCGCCGGCGGCAACGTCGAACGTCGTATTGCTGGCCAGCGTGATCGGCAGATCGAGTTCGTCCGTCCCTTGATCCACTTCAACCACGGCATTGCTCGAGCCGCTGCCTTGCAACGTCAAGGGTCCAACTCCGGCGATCACCCATTCGCCTGCGCTATTGAAGTGCAGCGTGCCCACGGTAATGCCGACATTCGAATACACGGTCTGAACCGGGGGAGTGGCATCCAGGAAATCGGCTTCCGCGCCCGCCGAATTGGGCACTGTTCCAGTTGTCCAGTTTGTGGAAAGGTTCCAGTTGCCGCTGGTATTGATGGCCCATGCCGCAGGCCCTGTTTTCGACGGGAACGCTTTCGCTATCGCCTGCTGCGCCGCTGAGCTTTGCGAGAAGGTGTTCCACACGAGATTGGAACGGGAGTTCTCCGCCGAGATCAGCGTCATTCCGATGTCGATGCCCAGCACGAGCGAGCTTGTCCAGCCTGTCAACGGGTTGAACGCATCCACGAGCCCGTATTTTTGGTAAACCGTGCTTCCGTAGGTTTGCTTCATGTTTTCCAAGGCGTTGATCGAGAGGCGCGGCTCAAACTCGAGACTGCCCCCCGGCGCCGTGGGAACGACGGTTCCATTAATTGGACCGTAGGCAGGCGGTCCGCCCCAGACGGTGTATCCGCTGACTCCCTCCGACGGCGTGAGCCCCCACATATTCGGGCCGTAGTCGGAGTAAGTGGAACTGAGATTAATCATGAATTGCCGCTGGGCCAGGGTCGCGGTCTGCGAATTCTGGTAGTAATTCAGACCGTGGCTGTCCGTCAGACCCTGCAGATTGAACCACGCCTGGGGATACTGTTCTGTGAACAAGGCCCTGTCGTCGGCGGCGACGAATGTGTATCCAGCGTATGTTTCCGTCGGCGTCCGAGACCAGGAATTCCAGGATGCCTGAGAGATCGGATACGTCGACGAACCCAGACCCAGCAGGTAGAGAACGACCGCCTCGCTGAAATCGCCGTAGCCGCCGGAGAACCCGCTTTCCGGGGTCCAGGCGCCGTAGAACACGCCGCTGCTCTGTTGCATCCAGGGCCAATCCACACGATCGTACAACTGGAGCGCGACCGTTTGGAGCGGCGTTCCCGCCCAGTATTGGCCAACGTCGAGCACGCCAGCCATGAGTTCGGCCGTATCGACGGATGAAACTTCACTGGTTCCATATCGCGCCCCGGTCGTCTCGTTCAGGAAGTGGTAGAAAAAACCGTTGACGTTGGCGCCGCTGTTGTAGAGGAAGTCGAGCGTGGTCAATGCCCGCTGATAGGCATTGGCGTGAGAGAGCCAACCGCGCGCATCGCCGATCGTCAGGGCCGTCAGACCGAAGCCGACCGCCGCGATGCTTGAATCAGCGGAGGGACTGCCGCCGTTGGCATTGGCATTGTCGGGCACCAGCCCGGTGCTAGAATTGGTTTCGTCCCAGTAGTACATCACTTCCCGGTCTTCCAGATCGTTGAGAAAGAGCTGATCCACGGCGCTGTAAACTCCGGCGCCGGGGGGCGGGGTGCTTCCGATGCCGATGCTGCTGAACGTGGCCGTGCAGAGTGCGCCGGTGTTGTGGGATGTGACGGCCAACCCCGCCAGTGCCGTCGTATTGAGCGCCACGGTCTGGCTGGGACCCACCTGAATCCAGGTGATGCCGTCCGTTGAGTAATATGCGGTGAAGGAGTTGCCCGAGCGCGTTATTTCCAGTCCTACCGGAGCCGGAGTCGGACCGCCAGCGGGGCTGCTGACTTCCTGGCTCGTCGCGCCGCCGGCCGTGGGGCGCCACTCAAATGTAATGCCGTTGCTGGGGGAAACCAGCACCGCCGCGAACGCCGACCCCGCGGTGATGTCGTTTCGGATCATCACGCCGGCCTTGGCCCATGCGTTGGTGTTCGTGATGGAATCGACGTACGCGAGGACGCTGCCATTGCCGCTCATCGTCGTGCTGGCAAAATTGAATTGATCGGCGGTGCCCCAGATGTCCGAGCCGTTTCCGGAAATCGTATAGGTGTCGCTGGGCGCGTCGTAGTCGGCGGACCCGCCGATTGCGGGCGAACCGATGTCGTTGTCCGTCCAGCCGCCTTCAACGAGGCTCACATCCGAAAAAACGGCGGTATTCTGCGCCGAACTGTTGTTCGACGAGACCCACAGGCCGGCGAGGACCGTGGCGCTGGGCATGGCGATTGCCTGGGCGGTTCCGATCTGGGTCCAGTGAATGTCGTCGCTCGAATAATAAGCGCTAAAGTTGTTCCCTTGATCCGTCAATTCAAGCCAACCAGGGCTGCTGACCGTCGAGGAAGATGAAGAAACTGAGCCGCTGGTGGAACGCCACTCGAACGTTACCACATTCTGCGGCGTGATCGACACGCTGGCAAAGAGGGATCCCGCGGTAGTGTCGGCGCGGATCATGAGACCCGCCTGGGCGTTTGGATCAGTGTTGGTCAGGGAATCCACCAGCGCGGCGACCGTCGTATTGCCGGTCATGGCATAGTTGGTGAAATTGAATTGATCGGAACTGCTGCCGATGCCCGATCCGCTCCCAGTTGCCGTAAATGTGTTGGGGGTCGAGTTGTACCCGGCCCATCCCGGCAGGGGAGGCGAACCGATGTCATTGTCCGACCAGCCGGACGGAAGGACGCTTACATTGGAAAAGGTTGCCGTTGTCGTAGTGGAACTGTTGGCAGAGGCGACCGCCAGCCCTACCAGCGCACTGGAGCCAAGGGTAACCGTCTGGATGGAACCCAGTTCGGACCAGGTGGCGCCATTGCTGGAGTAATAGCCGGTGACCGTCGAACCGGAAAGCGTCAGTTCCAGATACTCCGGCGCATGAATCCCAACCGTCGTCGATTGGCTCGCGGGGCCGCCGTCGCTGGCACGGGAGACGAACGTGACTCCATTGGTAGCGGTGACGAAGATTCCCGCCAAGGCGGAGGAGGCGCTGCTGTCGTTGCGGAACATAATTCCCGCTTCCGCCGACGCGTTGGTGTTGGTTAGGGAATTGACGGTTGCAACGACGGTCCCGTTGCCGGCAAAGGTTTCGTAAGCGAAGTTAAACTGATCGGAATTGCCCCCAACGCCCGCGCCACCGCCGACGACAGTGTAGGCGCCATTGGAGTAAGTGGATGATCCCGCCTGAGCGGGTGAACCTATGTCCTCGTCAGAGCCAAGCAGCCCAGACGAAAGGAGCAGCCTGGTTTCCAACACTTCGATGACGGCGTCACACGCCGAAGTCAGCTTTTGACGGTTGATCCGCACAAATCACTCCCTTGGATCATACCCCATTCCGGGCCGTGGCGTGGGCGCAAAAGCCTTACTATCGCCGCCAGCGGATGCCGTGCGGCGGCAAAAGAACAAAACCAGGGGAGGCGCCTGATCGCGCATTGCCGACTGTGCGGCGATGCGGGTCAGGTGCCTTCCCCCCAGTGTCGGAGGGTTTCGAGACGCCTTACTTAGACCAAACTCTTTGCGCGGCGCCGCGCGAGGAGTGCTACGCCGCCAATTGCCAGCAAGGAAAGGCTTGCGGGCTCCGGGACGATACTGATATTCGAGAAGACCGCCTCGGCGGTATAGCTGGGATCAGTGGGATTCTGTTGAATCTGGAAATAGCCTCCCAGCTGGTCGCCGGCGTGGCCGACAGATCCAGTGCCTAAGTCGAAGTAGGGGTCGCCAGGCGCTGATGTGGCGTACACCCCGTTCACGGAATACTCAAATGCATTCTCGGTGGTGTACGGGTCATAGACATAGTTGAACCCCATGGCATACGTTTGGCCCATTACGTAGTTTGGGACGCTCGTACCACCGTTAGCGGGGGAGAACCCGAAATACGAAGGCCCTCCGAATTGGACGACCTCTCCATCATTCTTGACGATGGATTGACAATCGCCGCCGAAATTGCCCGTTGGATTGCTGAACAGCCAACCGGCTTCCAGGTCGTAGGCGGGAGTGGTGCCGCCGGTCAACGTCAGGTTGAAGGAAGCATGGAAGTAGTCACCGGCTTGGAATTGGTAGGCGCTCGCTCCTCCATTGTTAGAGAAATACCAGATATCCCGGTTCGCGTAGCCACTCCCGCTGACGTTCGCCTCAGTAAACGAGACGGTGGAGGGATAGTTGTTGACTGTGGTGAGCGTGGCTGAGGGGACATCATTCCATACACGCGCATCTATATTGGCTGAATTGATTGAACTGATCTGGGCCAATCCGGATGCGGGCAGCGCGCAAAGCGCCGCGCAAAATGACCCGCCCAATAGAGCGGCTTTTATACTTGTGAAACTACGCATACTTCCTCCTAATCATTAAGAAACGGTCCGGCGATTCGTCTCAAGTAAACATTACCTAAGTCCTCTCGCCTGACTGAAATGCATTCGCGAAACAAATGATACCACACTTTGAGTAAAACGCATCGCGAAAAACGACAACCAAATTTCAAGCCACCTCCTTTCGGCTGGCCGCCAAGCCAGCCACTCCTTAGCCTTCAGCCTCAGCCGCCGCTTCCGGCGGTCTCATTAGAAGTATATAGAGACGTTGTCGGACGAGCGTCCGACGAATCATAAGGCCGGAAACCCGCAACCTTTAACGATGCACGGGCTTCAGGACTCGACATGAATGTTTGCCAAACGAACCCACTGCGGCAATTCTCCGCCATCAGCACGGAAGGACCAATATCGATTCCAAGGTCATCCGTGTCGTACCAGCCATTGCTGGGGTTAAACGCATCGACGAACCCGTATTTCAGATATCCCTTTTCCCCATAGATCGCGCGTATTTTCTCCAGCACATCGAGGCAGAGCCGCGGCTCGAATGCGAGGCTTCCCGCCGTCGCGGCAGGCACCACGCTGCCGTCGATGCGATCATCCGAGAAGGCGGCAGGACCGCCCCAGGGGGTATAGCCATGCTCGCCGTCTGATGCCGTCAGCCCCCATAGGCTCGGCCCGTACGTGGGGAACCGCTTGCTCAACTCATCAATGGACCACTGTCTTTGCGCCAGCGTGGCGAGCTGGGAGTTGCGGAAATAGTCGGCGTAGTCGTCCCGCACCCCGCGGAGATCAAACCAAACTTGCAGATACTGTTGCGTAAAAAGCGGCGGGCACTGCATGAACGTCAGGCCCGCGTAAGTTTCCACGGGCTCCCGCTTCCAAGCCTGCCATGATCGCGCCGTCAGCGGATGCGTCTTCGAGCCAAGGGCCAGCAAATAAATCAACGGCCCCTCATTGAAGTCTCTCCAACGCGCCTGGTTAAAGCCCGAGTCCGGATTCCACCCCATGTACACCGTACCGTCGGAGCTGATCGGCCATGACCAATCCACGTGCTCGTACATGTCATTCGCGATGCTCGCCAACTCAGTTCCGGCAAAGTGCTGGCGAACCGTCAGCACGCCCGCCATCAGCAGCGCCGTGTCGATATCAGAGACTTCGCAGTTCCACGCCCGCTGGCCGGTGTGCATATTGAGGAAGTGATAGAAAAAACCGTGTTCCCCGGGCCCGTGATCCCGCAAAAACCGCAAGACGCGCAGCGAATGATCGTAAGCCACCTGGTGCGGCACCCAACCCCGATAGTCGCCCACGCACAGAGCCGTCAGCCCGAATCCCACCGAGGCAATGCTGGCGAACTCGGTCGCACCCCCGGTGGCTTTGGCGCGGTCCGGCATCAGCCCCGTGACCGGATCCGCCTCGTCAAGGAAGAATTGGATTCCCCGCGATTCCAGATCGTCGAGGAATTTTTCGTCTTTGGGAGTGAGAGTCGATTTGCCGGGCGGAAACGCGGGGTTCTCGATGGCCGGGTCGCCTGCCGCCAGCTGTACAGCAGACATTGCCGGGGCAGCGGGCGTGCTCGCCTGCTCGGCCGGCGCGAGGGGCGATCGGGCGATCACCGCTGCTGCGAAGGTCGCCGCGGCAAACCATCGAAATGTCGCATTTTTCAGCCCCATCCTCTTCACTTACTCCTACGGGTTTACGTTGATATTCAACCTCAAAAGATCCGTTGTCTGAGCAATTTTGTTGTAGGTGAAGGCCTGCACATGGCCATCCATCATCAGCGCGTTCGCCTGATTGTTTCCACCGTGCCGAAAGCGAATGTTGCCCCAGTTGGGTGTGTCATCTAGATTGATATCGCTTGTCTTAGCGTTCGGCGCAAGCAAATTAATCGGTTGGCCCGCGTTTGTGGGCAAGGTATTTGAACTGAGGCCATAGGCATCCGTCATGTCGGTATACCCGCCGCCGTGGTCGAGAGCGAACGCATCGGCAGAGGCATTCCATAATCCGCCGCGGCTTTCAACTGAGCCGTCGAAAATCACCGCAATGTCCGTTGCTCGCTTGATATGGGCCAACTTATACGACTTTAAATACATCTTAACTGGTGTGCCATGCCTGGCTACCGTTTCTTGACTTTCTAGGTAGTAGTCCTCGGTCCCAAGATTCGGCATAAGGCGTGGATGGCAGGAATAGTCGGTGAAGATATTGAAGGAGTCGGTCTCGGACTGAGGAGCCGAAGGACATATGAAGACTCCGCGGAGCTTCGGATTGTTGGCCCCGTTGGTCTGGCCGCCTTTCACCATCGCGTCGTAATTCTCGGCCCCCAGGGAACTAATCTCGTGGGTAATAAGCATGGTCCAGTCCACGAAGAGGGAAATGCTTGTCGGGTTTGAAAGATCGACATAGGTATCGCGTCCGGGAACCGGCGGAGACCCCCCTCCGATTGTTTCGAGGTTAACTACGAAACCGAACGGTAGATACCCCTGGTTTTCTCCCGCGTACATGATAACTGCCTGGCCGATTTGGCGAAGGTTAGCCATGCACTTGACCTGGTTCGCCTGCTCGCGCGCTTTGGTCAGCGCGGGAAGCAATATGCCGATCAAGAGTGCGATAATTCCAATTACGACCAACAGTTCCACGAGCGTAAAGCCTCTGCCCGAAGTTCGGGACGACGTGGACTCGTGCGCCAATACAGCAGACTGTGTTTTCGAGCGAACCATCGCTCCTCCATGACAAAACGCTAATAAGGCCGCAATCGCGGTGAGGTGTCCAATCGTTCAGCCGTGAACATCGCGGCATCTCGTCCATCAGCAATCGTCGTCCGGTTCGTGCGTCGTTAAAACCCTTTCCAATCGCATCCACCTCTAATGCAACACTGGGACCGAACGCTTGCTTTCCTTTCCTGCTGACGACGTGCGAACTACCAGCCGGACTTGAAGTCGATGTCCGACCGGTTTTTGATTTCGCGTGACCAACTCGACGGCCCATCGAGCCGCCAACTGACCCATGAGCCGCATCGGACAGGCCACGCTCGTCAGCGAAAGATGTTCGGCGGCATCGACGTTGTCATAGCCCGCCATGGCTACGTCGCCAGGCACCGAAACGCCGGCGCGATGGAATTCATTCACCATGCCGATCGCCATCGCGTCGTTGAAGCAGAAGATGGCATCGGGCAGCGGCGATTTGGAATCGAGGAGTTCCTTGGCCGCACGGCTGCCGCTGGCCATCGTAAAACCGCCCGGCCAGACCAGGTTTTCATCCGGAGAAAGTCCGAGCCTTGTAAACGCTCGCCGGCATCCCAGCAAACGCTGCTCGGAGTCATAATTGCCCTCGGGCCCCGTCAGCAGTGCGATACGTCGATGTCCCTGTTCGAACAAATGCTCGATCATCGCTTCGGCCCCGCCTACGTTGTCCATTCCCACAACCGGCAACTGGGTGCCGCTGATCTCATGGTCGATCAGAATGATCGGCAACTGGGCCACGGTCTCGGGCTCAAGGTCCGCCGTATCGTCCAGGTTCAAAACCAGCAACGCATCGGCTCGCCCCTGACGGAGAAGTCTGTTAACCAGTTCGGGCCGGCTGCGACTCTTGCCGACAAATGACGCCAGAACGTCGAAACCGCTTTCAGCCGCGATTTCATCGATTCCCGACAGCACATCCGCATAAAACCCGCTGGCGATCTCGGGGAATATCGCGCCCAAAGTCTGCGTCCGCCGACCCGCCAGCGCTCGCGCCGCGTGGCTCACCTCGTAGGAAAGTTCATGTGCCGCATCCAAAACCCGCTTCCTGACTTCTTCGCTTACACGCGTTTTGCCGCTGAATACGCGCGAGACCGTTGCGGTGGAAACGCCCGATAATCGACTCACGTCGTAGAGCGTTGCCTGATTCTTTCGGGCGGTGGCGGTCGAAATCATGGCATCAAGTATCGTAAAAAGGGCGTATGTGTAACCGCTTACATTTTCCCCAGTCTTGCCCCTTTGTCAAGGAAAAACTCGGACGGCCGTTAATATCAATACATCGGGCCGAAAATGGCAAAACCCCGCCGCCTGAAATGCGGCCTCGATCCGATGTGGGTTTACAGCTCAATTCGCACAAGATTCTCCGATTGCATAAGCGCTTTCTCAAATTCAGCTTTCTTGATCTGGATGCCGCCAGGGCGGTAGGGGTTATTTGCTCTGGCCAGCGGAGCAAGCTCCAGTCCGTTTAAATAGATGTGCTTGATTGACCCCGAGTCGCCGCTTACCCCGAACTGATATCGGACAGGTCGGCCATGATACTTCAACTCGCATTCGATTCCATCCAGCTCGCGCGGTAGAACGGGATCGAATTCCATGCAGTCGAAATGCCGGCGCAGTCCGAACAGGCGCCGCACCACCAAACTCGTGTAAATCCCCGGCCCGCTGGAGTAGATTCTCCACCCGCCGTTGACGGTCACTTCCCCGCGGCGGAGCTTTTCGTAGTCTCGGGATGCTTCGTATCGATCCGCAAAGGCGGCATCGGAACTGCTGAAATAGCAGTTCCGCTGCCGGAGGCCGGCGTTCTTCACGACTTCGGTAACCGTGATCGGGTTGGCGACATACAAGGCATGCAGGAGTTCTTCGGCGCTGCCCATCTCCGCGAGGGCCTCGGCATACCGCAGGTGCGCATGTACGTACTGGAGCCCGATTTCGCGGCCGAAAAAGGCCGCGGATTCAGAGCGGCGAAAGGCGGACTCCCGTCCGCCTTCATACCGGGTCGGCCGGTCCATCAACCGCGCCCCGTCCGGAAAAAGCAGGTGCTTTTTGATGAGTTCGAGATGCGTTTTTGCCTGTTCGGGGGAAAAGATGTTGCTGAGAATCCCGCGCGTCATCGGGATCAGCCGATAGTGAATCCCCGTTTGCAAATCCGAGGGATGCAGCAGATATTGTTCCGGCCGAGGCGGCTGACCGTTAAAAATCACGAAGCCCCCCACTACGCCGTCAAAAATCATATAACGCTGGAAATCGGCCTGAATTTGATCCGCCATCCCAATCGTCTTGCTGGCGCGTTCCGCTTCTCCAAAATGCGCCAGAGCGGCCCCATAGCGGCGCAGCGTTTGATACATCAGCGCTGCGGTCCATGAGCTGGCCATCCGATCGCCAAGCCGCGGGCAAATCGGCTGGAGGGAATCGTCCCAATCCCCCTCGCCGTAACGCGGAATTGACAAGCCCGGCACAAATTGCAGCCGCATTCTTTCCAGGAGCCGGTCGGCGTGCTCCAGGATTGTCTCACGCCGCTCGGTGCGCGCGAATGTTTCCTCGTCCGTATACGGCAAGCGATGTTGCAGAATGTCCCCGTCGTCGGCGTATTCCAGATAATCGCACAGGGCCTTCAGCGGCCAAATCGCGATATCCCCGTGGCATGTGCTCGATTGAACCTCCTGGAACGGCGGAAGCATGAACCATTGGGGCCAATCGCCTCGCCCCTCATCTTGCCGTGAAAACAACTCGTGGATAATTGTTTTCACGACGTCAGTTCGATCATGGCTGAGCAGGAATTCGACCGGACCTTGGCAGACGTCGCGCACTCCCCAGGCGCCGCCGTTGACCTGTTCCAGGCCGCGGGGAACGCTAAAATGAATGATCGCGTCCCGGGCGAACCACGCCAAAGCATCGTGAATTTGGGCGGCCTTATCGTGCGAAGCCGAGGAGATTCGTATTCCTTGGCTTACCTCGCTCCAAAACGTGCTTTTCTCCGCCATTTCCAGGGGTGATTCGGTCTCCAACGCCTCATATTTTGCGCAGAGCGATTCCGCTCGATGACCGCTATCAAGGGAGCCGACAAACGAGAGCGTAAACAATTTCGTCGAACGGCTGCGGATGGCGAAGTACGGCAGTGGCGAGGCTCCAGGATTCGCAGCGAGCAACTCGTCGCCGCCAATCGCTTCAATCGCCTGAGGCGTCGAAGTTACACCATGGAAGACGATCTCGGGATATTTCGCCGCAAGCAGCGAGCGGCAATCAGGCCAAATCGTAATCCGCGTCGTTCGAGCATCGATGGACAATCGCGGAGAGGAATCATATTCATGCGGGCCAGCCGCTATTTCTCCGCAGATTAACAGCTCCACCGGGTGTTTTTTTGCACAAATCTTGTAGGTAAAAGCGGCATCCTCATCCGATGCAACGCAACTGACGGTCAAAAGATTCCCGTCTCCCCTGTAATACCAGCGGCAAAAATTCGGCGCCATCTCGAACGCCGATGGGACACCCAGTAACCGCCATGAACCCGTTGCATGGCGCCGCACGAAAATTCGAAGACCACTTGACCGAATGATGTTGAGCGGGTCTCGAACGGCCGAAAGAAATTTTCCGAAGACCGAGTTGCCCAGGGCCATTTGTGAAGCAAAGACACCTGCGGAGTAGCAGGCGCAGGACATTACCTCCGCGTCCGGCAGCAACCCGCGTCCGCTGCGCATGATATCACCGTGGGGACGCGCAACGGCAATTTCCTTGGCCTTCAGCACGACATGACGGGATTCGGGGTCGCAAAAAAACGACAGTCGTCTTGAGCCGTCAAATTCCTCATGCCGGAGCTGACCTGGGAAATACCTCCGGATGTCGCTTTCGTCGAACTCTTCCGCCTCGTACAAATCCGCTGTTTGAAAGACGTTGTGAACTGTTTTCGCCGTCGAAGTTTTCTCCAAATCGGCTGACGCCGAGGCCATCTTCTCTCCGGCCGCCCGTAAATTCCGTAGTCTAGCGTCGTCGACATCCACGGCCGACGAGGGCTCGGGATGATCGGCAACGAAATTGGAAAAGAAGGTGAACGTAAAGCGATTTGATGGCTGGACTTCGGCATTCATCGACTGGATGGCGGTACATCCCGACTCGTATTGCCGAACACGTCGACCGATCGTGCCCATTGAAAGGGCTGAGGGAACGCCGGTCGCCTTGTAACCGACTCCAAAGAAGTCGAACCCATCGGTCGTGAACCCCGCTGCCTTTGGAAAACACCCTTGAAGCAGCCATGGATGCGTTTCACCCGGCTGGGGAAGATTTTGCCGGGTCATCAGCAAATAACCCAGTTCAGGATGCTGCGCCGCGAAATAGTCCAAATATTGGGACGTATAGTTTTCATTGTTTCGAATTTGGCCGCGCGCGGCCAGGCCAATATCCTGAACCATTACGGCGTCGCAACTGACGGCTTTTTCAGATCGATTTTCGACTTCAACCCGAAAGAACCAGACATCGCCGGCAGGCGGCAACCAGCAGGTGCAACGATAGTGCAAGCCGTGCCAGGATCCGGTCCAGACGAATCGATCCGGGGCAGAAGCGAACTCACTGGCGGCGCGAGGTCCCACAATTTCCGCGAACGAAAAGCCGTCGTTCTCGCGAACGCGCAGGTAGATCCTATGGATCCCGCCGGCAAGCGGGCTGGCCAGAATCTGGTTGACCTGGATGTCCCCCCGCTCAATTGAATAAATGCAGCCGTTCCGCAGCGCCTTGACCGTGGTGCCGTTCGCGCTGAGAAGGGCATGTGTTTCAAAGGCGGATTCGTCGGCAAGCTCAACCTGCAATGTCTCCCCTGTCAGCGACAAATCCGAGATTGATATTTCGCCCAATTTGCACCTCCAACAGATGATGCTGTCGGACGAAACAAAGAATGTTTAAGATTCCAACTCAAATCCCGGCTGTACGAGTGAATTGGCCAACCGGATGGCGATTCTAGTCCAATGGTAATCGGTTACAAGCAGATTCGGAAATTCTCCACAACCTGCGCACGGAAACCGCCGGAGAGTTCAGACGCCCGTCTCCGCTGTCCCGCTGATTGAATTGAACTTTGGCGGTACGTAAACAATGCCTCGGATGGCGCTAATTGAGGGTGGATCTCATGGCCACAAGGTCCCCATTCACTTTGCCATTCACCGCAGGCCATCTTACCCGAGAATATCGCGTCCTATAATTTTTTCCTTGACAGGGTGTCGCATTGTGAGAAAATGAAAGCGGTTACATTTGCCAGCGGCGGAGTTGGCGAGAGAGGCTAACTAACTAAATGGGCGTCTGTTCAACGCTCGATTTACATATCTCTTTTAGTCCAGGAGGACGGCATGCGTTATCAACTCGGGAAAAAGGCCGGTTCGCTCGGCAGTGCGGTGGGCCTGGTCGTTGCCGCGATGGCGTTGCCGGCTGGTGCGGCGAATCTTTTGATTAATCCTGGTTTTGAAAGCCCAGTCGATAATAGCGGCAACACCGATACCACGGCATCCGGATGGACATTTTATGGTGGAGATTGCGAACGGGCGAACTTCAATCAAAACCACACCCCCGGCGGCAAATGGGCTATATGGCTGCAGACATTTCAGCAAACTCCAAATACCGGAAGCGGAGTCTACCAGGACGTCCCCGTCCCCGCCGGCGGCATTGGCACAACCTACAATCTCACTAGCTGGTTTTACTTCGAAACCGGCGTGCCAGCCGAAACCGGTGAGATTTCGGACCTGGCCCTGACATTCCTGAACGCTGGGGGATCCCTGGTCGGGCCGCCGGTCAGCAACGGCTTTGGCACCTTTTCCGACGTAACGAATATTCCCAGCAGTTCGGTGACCTCCGGGATGACGAACCAATGGCTTCAATATAACGTGAGCGGGGTTGCCCCAACCGGGGCGACGCAGGTAGAAGTGAGCTTCGACTTCACGAACCCCACGTTTTCGGGCGCGCAAAGCTTGGCGATATTGGTCGACGATGCGGACCTTGAAGGGGTCGGTACTGTGCCCCCCGGACAGTGGGGCATCAATGCCAGTGGTGACTGGAACGTTGCCGGGAACTGGACGACCGCGTCGGTCCCCAATGGAGTGGGCGCGGAAGCCGACTTCCTCGGCATCATCACCTCACTTCAGACGGTTTATACAAATACTGCCCTCACCGAGGGCACCCTGCATTTCAATAACGCCAACGAATATGTGATTGCCGGCGCCCCCGCATTGACGCTGCAGACGACCACTGGCAGCGCGCTGGTGGAGGTCGATCAAGGAACCGACGAACTCGATCTGCCAGTGGTTGTCGCCAGCAATACCGTCTTCAACGTCGCCACCGGCGCGACCCTGATCGTAGCCAATCCGGTGACGGTCGACTCCGGCAAGGCATTGACGCAGAGCGGCGGCGGCACGGTGACCTATCAATCAATCATCACTGTTTTAGGCAGCGGTAGCATTACCTTCGCTAATTCAACGCATGCCCACGAGCTTTCCCTGGCGTCCGGCGCAACCGCATCAGTCGGCGGCACAGGTACGGTGCTGACGGTGGACAGCCTGGCCAACAGCGGAACCCTCAACCTTGAGAATAGCACCCTGCTGATCGATTACGGCAGTTCCACCGATCCAATCGCCTCGGTTCGCGCGGAGCTGATCAGCGGCCGCAACGCCGGAGCATGGAATGGCACAACCGGCATCAACAGCTCCACCGCCGCCCTGCCCGCCAACAGTGCGTATGGCCTCGGCTATGCCGATTCGGCCGATCCCGGCAACCCCGCCGGACTCTCCTCCGGCACGATCGAAGTCAAATATACGCTGCTCGGCGATGCGACTCTCACTGGCACGGTCACCGGCACTGACTTCACGATCTTGGCCACCAACTTAGGCAAGTCGGTGTCGGGGTGGGATCAGGGCGATTTCCTGTACACCGGCACGGTCACCGGCTCCGACTTCACCGCCTTGGTCACCAACCTCGGCAAGACCTCCAACGGCGGATCCGTGGTGTTGCCCGCGAGCGACTGGGCCGCGGTTGACGCCTTCGCGGCCGCCAACGGCCTGATGGCCGATGTGCCGGAGCCCACATCCTTCGGATTGCTCGGCTTGGCTGCCGCCGGTGTTCTCGCTCGCCGACGCCGCTCTGCGTGAAATCATTTGGGAATTCCGTGCCTACGGCAGGTGCTGGTCAGGCTGGAAAGCATCGCCGCAGTCTGGCCACCACGCTCGTTGCCGACGCATGACTCGGGGTCGATGTGGCTGGCTGGGCCTTCATCGTGTGACTCTTTCATTCACTACTCCCCGCCGGTTTTCCCGGCACACTGAGCGGTACGTGGACCGCATCTTTTTTCTTTGGCGGGCAATCATCATGCTGCCGCGGCATGAACAAAGCACGGCGCCCAGGTCCCGAGGAATGGCGTCAGATCATTGACGGGCACGGAGGCAGCGGACTCACTGTCGCGGCCTACTGCCTGGAACGCGGAATTACATCCGGCCGTCCAGAGAATCCAGAATCTGTCGCCAGTGTAGGACGGCCTACTTGCTCTCTGCTATTTGTTTGATGGCTTCGTTCATCGCCTCGAATCCACGGCGGGTCTTGTCGCCCATCTTGCCCCACAACAATGGAACCAGCAGCCCACCGAACTGCTCCGACTGCCGGAACAGCACCTTTTTCTCCCCAGTTGGCTCGATACTGAATACATGCTCGCCGTCGAACAGCCCCGGTAGCAACAGATGACCCAGCCACCGTAGTTCCTGTCCCGGTTCTGCCTTCAGGACGACGGGCCGGAACCTCATGGCTTTCGAGTCGGGCGGCTGGATTGTCACTGTCAGCCGTGCGCCCCTCTGGGGCTGGCCCTCGATGTGGGTGATGAAGGGGTTCCAATCTTGGAAGTGTGCGAAGTCGGTGAGGATGGTCCAGATCCGATTTGCTGGGGCGTCGATGCTAATCTCGGTGTCGATCTGCTTCATGAGCGTCAACTTAACCGCTACGGGTTATAGGACAAACTTCGCCGCCCGCTACACCCCATCCATTTTGGCGTGTCCGCTGCGGCAACTATACTCCTACCCTGACGGGACGTGATTCTGCTGCCGCGACTGGTCCGGCAGCCATTGTTCCAGTTGGCTAATCGGCGTCGCCGGCAGGTTCGTCAACAATTGAGTCAGGTAACGCTGGGGATCGATGTTGTGTCGGCGGCAGGTGCTGGTCAAGCTGGAAAGGATCGCCGAAGTGTGACCACCGAGGTTGTTTCAAAAAACATATCGCGATTCTAAAAGCGATTCTAAAATGCCAGCACGGTGGTTTCGATCGGATGATGATTCTGGCGATCGAACCCGCGGCCAGCTACGCATCTCGAACCGCCTTCACCGCCGCAGCTTCATCAGCTCAACCAGCGCCCCTGGCGGCGCCACACGGCAGCCGATGCAAAACTCAATGAATTCGGCAACATCGAGCCGACGGCTTCCAGACTCGCTTCTTGCGACCCACCATTGGCTTTGCCCGATCCGGTCGGCAAACCCCGCTCCGTTGGCCTGTGCAGACAATCTTCCCGTTTCTCGCGCTACCGAAGGAGCACCTGTTTCTCAAGCCGAGAAAAACGTTTGTCCAAACTCCAAACCTCGGTATCCTACGCAAAATGGCCGACGACGTTCGTCGGCCAAGGTTCATACGGGAAATTCCGGCTTACATCTCAAACTTCAATCGGAGATCCTCATGGCTCGATACATCATTCTTCTGAACTGGACGGAACAGGGCGTACGCGGCGTAAAAGATACGGTGAAGCGTGCCGCCGCGGCGAGGCAACTGTTTGAGAAGGCAGGGGCCAAGCTCACCCAGTGCTACTGGACACTTGGCCAGCACGACCTGGTGCTCGTGACAGAAGCACCCGGCGACGAGGTGATCACCACGCTGGGCCTCCAGCTCGGAATGCTTGGCAACGTCCGCAGTTCGACGTTGCGGGCGTTTGACGAAAAGGAGATGGAGCAGATCCTTAAGAAAGTCTGAAGCGGCGGGGGTCAGGATGGAATTTCGTCGGTGACGACCTGGAACTTGGTGAGCCTGTGACCGTAACGTTACAGAACTTCTGGATCTCAGGGGAGCGATTCACACGCCGCACCGTTAACCTGACGCGCTGGGTTTAGCCGTTTCCACTGGTCAGGTAGCCATTGCTCAATTTGGCTGATCGGCGTGGCCGGCAAGTTCGTCAGCAACTGCGTCAGATACCTTTGCGGATCAACGCCGTGCCGCCGGCAGCTGCTGGCCATGCTCGACCGGATCGGCCGCAGCCATGACGACGTGCGGTATCATTGGCGGACGTAGCAACAAGGAGGCGAATCCCTTGTCTAGGAACATTCCATCCGATCCGGATCGCGAAGAGCGCATCATTATGCAGATCGTCGTTGATGCGTACGGTGATGAGGAGCGTGCGATGGGTTGGTACTGCCATCTGGAAAACGAGATGAAATTCCCGTTCACGGCCCGCTGCCGGGAGAAACGCTCGATCTCGCCGTTGCGATTGAAAGACAAGGTGACGGTTGTCGGCATGGCCGATTCGGACGAATGCCTGAACGAGATGTTTGTGGAGATCGAGTGGGACGAGGACGATCTTGAAGTTCCACTGTCACAGCTGGAAGTGGTGAAGGCCGATGACTCCACGCGGCAAGCGGTTGCCGATTGGTATTATTGGGTGCACCGAGGCTATCAGTTCTGAAAAGACTCATCGATCGATGCACGCATCACACTGGATAAGCAGCCAAGGACCGGGCGGGAATATCCAAACCAGGAGTATCGGCAACTGCGGTACCAGCGGTTCAGCCGCCCCATCGAATCTCAATCGTCCAGTGAAGCGGCTGAGGCAGCAGCAGGACTGCGGTGTGTGCCGTCGGCTCATCGAATCGCAACGAGCGAGCGGACTGGCCATCGCGGCGTATTGCCGCCAAAATCGTCGCGATTACCGTGGCCGCGAACCAAGAAACCTGTTTGTCAAGAATCCCAACACCGCTACACTACGCAAACTGGCCGACGACGTTCGTCGGCAGACGTCCCTATGGAAAATCCCGTCTAAACATTACCGCGCCTCGACTCTTCTCGACGGTTAGCATTGTTTGACGTGGAGGGTAGTAAAATGCGTGTATTTTCAAACCGACCCGGAAGCAATGTCATCCGACATCGCCCGATTCACCCAGTTCACGCCGGCAAGCGCACGCATCGCCCGCCGAATCGGTATATCGCGCGTGCGTGCGGCTGCGCGCTTGAGGCGCTCGAGTCGCGCACACTTTTATCCTCCGTCACCCAATATCACAACGACGCGCCCAGCACCGGCCAGAACCTCACCGAAATTTCACTGACACCCGCAAACGTAAATTCCAACACATTCGGCAAGCTTTCCTCCACGACGGTCGATGGGCAAGTCTATGCCCAGCCGCTTTACGTTCCGTCCGTCAACATTACCGCCGGCTCTTACCAGGGCACGCATAACGTGACCTTTGTCGCCACCGAAAACGACAGCCTTTACGCGATCGACTCCAACAGCGGAACTATCCTCTGGCACCAGTCGTTCCTGGTTAATGAGCCCGGTCTGGCGAATGTCACTGCCGTTTCCACCGTTTCCTCTACCGACGTAAACACCACGGACATCAACCCGATGATCGGTATCACCGGCACGCCAGTCATCGATGGTGGGTACATTTACCTCGCCGCCGCCACCAAGCAGATCGTCAGCGGCAACACCACCTCTCCCCATTTCGTTTACACGCTCTACAAAGTCGCCCTCGGCAGCGGCGCTTACACCAGCACCGTCATCGGCGATACCACCTTCAACACCTCCACCTCAGCTTACACCTTCAACAGCGGCCCATATGTCTTGGATCCGCAGGGACAGGGCGCCGGCGAAGTCACCGCCACCATCAACGGCACCTCTCAAAAAGTCGTCTATTTCAACGCCCTGCGCGCCAACAATCGGGCCGCACTGACCGCCTATAACGGCAATATCTACATCGCGTTCGCCAGCCACGGCGACAACACCCCCTATCACGGCTGGATCCTCGGGTATTCCGAAAGCTCCCTGACCCCCACCGCCGTTTTCAACGCCAACCCCAACGGCTCCGACACCGGCATCTGGCAAGGCGGTGGGGCGATTTCCATCGACCCCCAGGGCTATATGTACGTCGAAACCGGCAACGGTACCTTTGACACGACAATGAACGCCGCGGGTTTTCCAGTCTACGGGGACTACGGCGACTCCTTCATCAAGATCGCCCTCGATAGCACAACCTCCCAGACCAACCAGAACATCAACGGCTGGGGCCTCAAGGTCGTTGACTATTTCACGCCCCAAAACCAGGCATCACTCTCCTCCGCCGACGAAGACCTCGGATCGGGCGGCCCCCTGATTCTCCCCGCCAGCATCGGTTCGATCACCATCGGCAGCGCCTCCGCACCAAACCTGCTCGTTGGCTCCGGAAAAGACGGCACGATCTACCTCATCAACCGCAACAACATGGGCAAATACAACAGCACGACCGACAACATCGTGCAGGAAATCGGTGGCGGCCTCGGTGGAGGCGGATCCTATGACACGCCGTCGTTCTACTACAACGGGACATCCGCCATCATTTTCTACGCTGCCAAAACCGACAACATGCGCGCTTTCACGATCGCAAACGGCCTGATCTCGACAACCCCCTTGGTTTCCCCTGACATTTTCGGCCTGCAGGGCGCAACCCTTAGCATTTCCGCCAACGGCGACAGCGACGGCATCGTCTGGGGCATCGATGGCGGCACCAGCGAGCTTCGCGCCTACAACGCCAGCAATATCGCCGCCGGCGCTATCTACTCGACCGCGACCAACTCCTCACGCGATTCGCTGGGGACAGCCGTGAAGTTTACCGTACCGACCGTTGCCGACGGGGAAGTTTTCGTCGGCACCACCAACTCCCTGGTCGTGTATGGCCTGCTGGCGCCACCAACCTCGGCGCCCACCGCCCCTAACTCGCTTCAGGCCACCGCGGTCTCCAACGTCCAGATCAACCTCACCTGGACCGACACCGCCACCAATGCCTTTGGCTACTACGTCGAGGAATCCGCCGACAACGGAAACACCTGGTCCCAGGTCGCCGCCCTCGGCCCAACCGCAACTACTTACAGCGTGATTGGCCTCCAGCCCAACACCCCCTACACTTTCCGAGTTCAAGCGTATAACTCGGTGGGCGACTCCGCGTACACCAAGAACGCCTCGGCCACCACCACCAATAACGCCGTCACGGTCAACTATCCCAGCGGCTTTTCAGGCCAGAACGGACTTACGTTGAACGGTTCGGCAAGCGTCAACGGTTCGGCGTTGGAACTCACCAACGGTGGCAGCAATGAAGCGGCCAGCGCTTTCAATACCAACGTCGTTTCCGTCCAGGGTTTCAACACAACCTTCAACTTCCAGCTCGTTAATCCCAACGCGGATGGCTTTGCTTTCACCCTGCAAGGCGACGGTCCCAAGTCCATCGGCAATAGCGGTGGCGCGCTTGGCTATGCCACGATTGCCGAGAGCGTCGCCATCAAATTCGATCTCTATAGCAACAACGGCGAAGGCACCGACTCCACCGGCCTGTTCGTCGATGGTGACATGCCCTCATCGCCTACCTCCGGCGACAACCCCGCCGATACCTCCATCGACATGACTTCTAGCGGTGTCAATCTCCACAGCGGCGACGTCATGAGCGTCAACCTCACTTACAATGGCGTAACCCTCACTGAAACAGTCACTGATACCACTACGAAGGCCGCGTTCACCCACAGCTATACCATCAATATCCCTTCCTTCATCGGCAGCGGATACGGCTATGTCGGCTTCACCGCGGGCACCGGTGGCGAGACCGCCACACAGAACATTCTCAGCTGGACATACAGTCCCGTCGCAGTCACGCCCTATACACCGGTTAACCTCGCTGTCAACCCGGCATCGGGCACCGAACTCGATTTGAGCTGGGCAGAACCCTATTCCGCCGTGACCAACTTCAACATCCTTGAACTGATCAACGGAAGCTACAGCCAGATCGGCCAGGTTGGTGGCGGCACAACGGCGTTCGCCAGCACGGGCTTGAACGTCGGTGGCATTTATTCCTACAAAGTCGTCGCCAGCAACTCCGCCGGCAACTCAGCCCCTGCCGGGCCTGTCACCGGCACCACGCCCACGCCCCCGGCGAACCCGATAAATCTCCTGGCATCGAATATCACCACGTCCGGCGTCACACTCACCTGGCAGGATGAAGCTACCAACGCCACCGGCTATGTCATCACACGCCAGTTGGAATCCGATAGCTCGCAATACGTGACGACCCTCCCCAACAACGCAACCTCATATACCGACACGAATTTGTTGCCCGGCCGCGCTTACGACTATGAAGTCGCCGCCACCAACCTCGCCGGTCCCAGCGCCGGTATCAGCGTCGACATCGAAACCGTGCCGCCGGCGCCGACGGTTTCCACGCCCGTCGTGAGTGGGAACCAGATCACGCTCAACTGGATCGACGCGGGGCATGCCGTCACCGGCTACAACATCTATCGCGGAAACTCGTCCGGCGGCGAAAACTACGCGTCGCCCATCAACGGTGGAGCGCCCGTCACCGGCACCATATTCAACGACACTGGCCTCACCGGCGGCTCGACCTACTATTACACCGTCGAAGCCGTAAACACCGGCGGCAGCAGTACGCCATCGAATGAGGTCACCGCCACAACCGGCCCCAGCATCGCCACGCCAGCGGCGGCGAATCCCAATCCGGTGACCGGCACTTCCACCGCTCTGAGCGCGCTCGGATCGGAAAACGGCAGCAGCAGCGGTCTGAACTACACATGGAGCGCCACCGGCCCGGCCTCCGTCAGCTACTCCGGCAACACCAACGGCACCAACGCCGCCAAGAACATCACCGCGAATTTCACCAAGGCCGGCAGCTACAACTTCACCGTCACCATCACCGATTCCGGCGGAGCGTTCACCACGAGTTCCGTGGCCGTCACCGTGCAGCAAACGCCCACCGGCGTGATCGTCACGCCATCATCCGCCACCGTCGCCACCGGCGGAACGAAGCAGTTCTCCGCCACGGCCACCGATCAATTCGGCAATGCCATCAGCTCGCCGACGTTCAACTGGTCGATCACCGGCACGGGCAACGGCAACTCGATTAACGCCGCGGGCCTGGCCACGCTCGGCTCGACGCCCGGCACGTACACCGTCACCGCCTCCTTGGGCAGCGCCAGCAAAAATGCCAGCGTCACCGCCGCGGTGGCCCCGATCGTTTCGACTTTCCAAGTCAACGATGGCAGTGTCCAGCGCGCGATGGTCGATTCGCTCACCGTGACCCTCAACGAAGCTGTAACGCTTAGTACCGGCGCCATCACGCTCAACTTGCTTTCGCAGACGGGTGGGGCCTCGACGCCAATGAGCTTCACCCTTACCCCCGGCAGCGGATCGAGCACGACATTTGTCTTGACCTTCACCGGTTCCAGCTACATCGGCGGGTCGTTACCGGATGGAGCGTATGAATTGATCGTCTCGTCCGGCGGCGTCATCAGCGGCCAGGGCTTGAATATGTCAGCCAATCAGAACTTCACATTCTGGCGTTTGTACGGGGATTTCGAGGGCCTGGGCACGGTCAACGGCGGCGACTTTACGCTGCTTGTCACAGAGCTGGGCACGCATACGAATTCGAGCGATTGGTACCTGGACTACGAAGGTGCGGGCGCGATCAGCGGCTCGGATTTCGCTGCGTTTGTGGGTCGCCTCGGCAAATCGATCTCGATTCCGTCGCTGCCGAGCGTGGAGTTGCTCGCGGCCGCGCCACCGGTGACAACCTCCATTTCCACCACGACGACGGCCATGACCAATAAACAGACGAGCGATGCGAGCGCTGTTCCAAGAATATCGTCGGTGGCGAAGCCGGCAAGCAAACAAAAGCTGCGGCACGGGCACGGCGGATAGGCGACGCGCACACTTGAACTGATCACCGGTTCGAGCGCTGCCCAGAATAGCTAAAAAAACGGTCGTTCAGACGCGTCCACCGCATCAAAAGGGCTTCCGGTATAAGTCAAATCAATTGTAGCGGTGCTACCGAACACAGAAGTTTGCCCTTTGCCAATTGTCCCATCGCAGTCTTGTAGCAGCTTGCTGGTATCCACATGCATCTGGCGTATGGCCCTTCGATCAATGTTTTTGGTCGCCGACTTCTTGCCGTGGGCATTGCCATCGCCGCCGCGGCACTCCGGGCCGCGCCCAGAACCGCTCGCGGACAGATCTTTGTCGCGAACTACTCCGCCTGGATTGGCGAATACACCACATCGGGAGCGACCGTGAGCACCTTCCTGGTCTCGGGGTTGAACGGCCCACACGGAATTGCCGTGTCTGGATCGGACCTGTTCGTCACCAACTACAATATCGTTCCAGCCGTCTGGGCACTCGGAGGCGTTAGCTCAACGAACGCAGGGTTGGGCGGACGTTTTCGCTTCGCTGGCGCGCGCAACCGCCGCTTCCAGGTAAAAGGAACCTTGGGTAATTCGTGTCCGATGCGTAGACCGCATCTTTTTTCTTTCGCGGACGGTCGGCATGCTGGCTCGGCATGAATGGTCAGCGGTACAATCTCCACAGAAATGACCCTTCAGCAACAGTTCGAAGCGGCCATGCACTACCATCAGACGGGCCAATTTGCCGAGGCGGAACGCCTATATCGACAAATCTTAATCGGGGCGCCGAACCATCCGGAAGCGCTGCATATGGTCGGAATTCTAGCCGGCCAACGAGGACAGTTGGACGAAGGGGTGAGCTGGATCCGGAGGGCTATCGCGGTATTTCCAAACAATGCGTTTTATTACGGAAGTCTTGGCAATGCTCTTCAGGACCTCCGGGATGTCGACGGGGCTATTGCTGCATTCCAGAAGGCCATCGCATTGAAGCCGGACCTCGGCGAGGCGTATAACAATCTGGGCAATCTTCTGCGTGAAACGGGGAAGGCCGACGAGGCAATCGCGTGCTTTCGATAGGCGATCCAATATCGTCCCGGTAAATCGGAATGTTACAGCAGTCTTCTGGTCTCGATTTATTGTCATCCCGGTTACAGCGCTGCGGACATTCTTGAGGAACATCTTCGGTGGAACAATATCCACGGCGAACCACTCAAGAAACATATCCGGCCCCATTCCAACGATCGGAATCCGCGGCGGCCGTTGAACGTGGGATATGTTTCTGCAGACCTGCGTCGGCACCCTGTCGGTCTATTCATGGTGCCGCTGCTGGGGCATCATGATTCGCGTGCGGTCAATATCATCTGTTACAACAATTCGAGGATTGGCGACGAAATCACCGCGAAATTGCGGCGATTTTGCGCTGTATGGCGAGATGTATCCAGTTTGTCAGACGATCAATTGGCCGATCAAATTCGACGTGATCGCATCGATGTTTTGGTGGATTTGTCGCTTCATTCGGCCGGGAATCGAATGCTCGTTTTTGCCACAAAGCCCGCGCCGGTGCAGGTATCGTGGTTGGGGTATGCGGGCACCACGGGACTCAAAACCATGGATTATCGATTGACGGATCCATATTTCGACCCCGCCGGGACCGACGATTGCTACAGCGAGCGATCAATTCGTCTCCCGCATAGTTACTGGTGCTACGAGCCAATCGATCCGACCGTGTCGGTGAATGAGTTGCCCGCGGGCAATAATGGGTACGTAACTTTCGCGTGCGTGAATAATTCCGCGAAAATTACGTTGGGTGCATCGGAGTTGTGGGCCAAAATTCTGTCGGACGTTCCACGTTCACGGCTTCTGATTCTGAGTCCTCCGGGGGGCCACAGAAGCCAAATCATGGGTCAGTTTGCGGCGCGGCAAATTGACACAAGCCGCGTCGAATTCGTCGAGCGCAAGACCTTACTGGGTTACCTGCTGCAGTTTCATCGAGTTGACATTAATCTGGACACGTTTCCATGCGGCGGTGGGACCACAACTTGTGATGCGCTGTGGATGGGGGTGCCTACGGTCAGTCTGCGGGGAGCTACGGCGGTCGGACGGGCCGGGGTGAGCATTCTTTCCAACGCAGATCTGAAGGACTGGATTGCGGAAAGCCCGGAGGAATACTTAAGGGTGGCGACCCAGATGGCGGCGGACGTTAATGGATTGAGGGAATTGCGATCACGGTTGCGCGGCAAAATGGAGAAATCACCGCTCATGGATGCGGGGCGATTTGCATCCGATATGGAACACGCAATCCGAGTGATGTGGGAATCGTGGGCCCGAAATTCGGCGTAGTCAGTCGTAGATACACCAAGACCCCCGCTATCCAGCGGGGGTCTTGTCGCTTACGAACACCGCGTCCATCAAACGCGGCAGCACCTCGCCGCTTGGCCCTCGAATGCACCAATGCGCTCTGTGACTATACGGTGTTTCCTGAGGATTCACTTCCAAGAGCTGAGCACCATTTCTTAATGCCAGATCAATCAATCCAGCGGCCGGATGAACAACGGCGCTCGTACCGAGAGAAATAAACAGCCTGCATGAACCGGCTGCGCGCTGAGCTTTCAAGTGTTCATGTTTGGGAAGTTCCTCACCAAACCAGACCACCGCTGGGCGTCGTGGGCCGCCGCAGACGCAACGAGGCGGGTACACGTCGAACGCGGGGCCACGCTCTTCAGTTTCAACGCCACAATCCATACATCGCCAGGTCCATAGAGTTCCATGCAACTCAATTACGTCGGTTGAACCCGCCGCTTGGTGGAGCCGATCCACATTCTGAGTGATGAGCGTGAAACGTTTTCCTGCTGCAAGGATGCGGCGCTGAAGCGCGACAAGTGCTATGTGTCCTGCATTCGGGGTACACTTGGCGACGTTGCGTCTTCGCTCGTCGTACCATCGACTAACCATCGCAGGATCACGGGCGAATGCTTCGGGCGTGGCAAGATCCGCCGGATCGAATTTGGACCACAAACCAGTTAATGCGTCACGGAACGTCGGAATGCCGCTCTCTGCTGAGACGCCCGATCCGGTGAGAACGACAACGCTGTCGGCGATTCGCAGTAGCGCAAGAATCTTGGGATCGGGTACGTACATGGCAACTTCGCACGTCGCATCTGATCATAGCCGTGGACCGATGTATCAGCGACATAAACCGCATCGCTACCCTGACAGAGATGGATTTCGCCATTTCCACCGGTCGGGCAACCAGCTTTCGACATCGCTCATCGGCGTGGCCGGCAAGTTGGTCAGCAGTTGTGTCAGATGACGCTGGGGATCGATGTTGTGCCGGCGGCAGGTGCTGGTCATGCTGGAAAGGGTCGCCGGGATCTGGTGACCGAACCCACGTTCAGCTACGCAACCCGGAACGCCTTCACCGCCGCAGCTTCATCAGCTCAACCAGCGCCGCCGCCGGCGCCATACGGCAGCCGGTGCAGAACCCCACGAATTCGGCCACATCGAGCCGACGGCTTCCCGACTTCGAGTGAGCGATCCACCATTGGCTCTGACCGATCCGATCGGCAAGCTGACGTCCACAGCTATTTCCTATTTTGGATTATCCTGGAATGAATTCGGCGGCTCCGACTGCCGATCGCGGTTTCGGGATGGTGACGGGCAACGTGAAAGGCGTACGAAATGTGTGGGGCGACGGCGGTTATTTGTTCGCGTGTCGTCGGGTGACATTCGGAAGCGTCAAAATGGCGGGATGGCTGTCCAAATCTCCGCGTTTGATGCGGCCGCGAGCCAAAAAAAACGCTGGTCCAAACTCCAAACTCGGTATAGTACGCAAAATTGCCGACGACGTTCGTCGGCCAAGATTCATATGGGAAATCCCGGCCAGAGATGCTTAAGCAACCCGCCTCTAATCTTCTGATACTAGCAATGACCGCTTTGACGTGCCAGCCAGTTGGTGCAACCGAGCCGCAGATCACAATCCCCTGGGTCGAAAAAATGCCCCGTTTGCCCCGGCCGTTGCACGTGCTTGACTGGAAGCAAACCGCTGCGGACTACTACCGGGTCGCTTTTGATCCCAAGGCCACCGGTGCGAACCTGCCGGCAGTGGCCGTGTCGGACGACGGGGTCAATTTCGGATTCTCGGCCTATCTCAATCCCGGTCGCAACATGCGACAGGCCAAAGGGGAAGCAATTGTTTGCCTTGCCGGCGTCGCTGGCGCCCAGTTGAACGGCCTCGACATGAGAACCTACAAGGGCATCGATTGGGTACGGAGTTGCAAACGCTGGTTCGACGATGCTGATGGTGTCTATCAGGACAACCCCGGGCAGAAAGGGGGCGTGATCAGCCACGTCATCTACGGTTATTGGCCCCTGGCCCTGGGAGTGATGCTAACGGATTTGAATCGAGAAGATTTGGATTATAGACGAAACCTCGACCGGCAATTTGCCTTCCTCCTCCAAATGGCCAGGGACATGGGCTGCCCGAACCATCCCAACCTGAAGCAAGGCTATGACATCGCCGCCCGACAAGTCACCGCGACCCGGATCGATTGGAACCCCGGCAATGCCTCCTGTCTCGCCTGGATGCTTTACGCGGGCTATCAATGGACGGGGAACGTGGAATACCTCGAATGCGCCAAGGCGGCCCTCCGTTGGCAACTCCAGAATCCCGGCCGCTACGAGATCTCCCATGTCATGGGACCGTTAGTAATGGCCCGGATTAATGCCGAACAGGGCGAAAACTTCGACCTGACTTGGATGATGAACAATTGGTTCGGTGATTACACCCGCCTGCCCGGCTTCGTTCATGAGTGGGCGATCACGCATAACACCCTGCTCAATGGTTTGACCTGCGACGGTCTAGACGGCGCCTGGTGGCGATGGCCGGATGATAACGGGTTTTATGCCTTCGCTATGGGCAGCTACCAGGCGCCGGCATGGCTGCTGCCGGTCGCGCGCTACGACCAGCGTTACGCTCGCAGCATCGCTCGCTACGCCCTGAACGCCGCCAATAGCTGCCGGTTCTTCCTCGGTGTCGACCTGGATTGGGACCATCAGGATCACCTCGATTGGCGCAACAGCCTCCCGAATGGCGAAGGCTTCCTTTTCTCTTACGAGGGCTTTCGCACCGAAGCCCACCACGCGGATGCCCGGCACGCTTTCCGTCCTTACGCCACGGGCGATCCGATCGCAGGGTTCAGCCGCAAATACAATGACGCCAACCACGCCCAATACTGGGCGGATAAAGCCACTTTCAGCAGGAGCTCTGATAACATTTCTCTTTACATGGGCCACCATATCGGATTCCTGGGTGCCATCTTCAACGCCACCGAAGTTCCGGGCATCATCGCTTGGGATCTGACCAAAACCGACTATTACCGGCCTAAGTGCTACCCGTCGTTTCTAGTTTACAACCCGTACGATACGGAGAAGACGATCCAATTCGACATGGGATCTGCCGCGGACGACCTCTATGACGCGGTTGCCGGGAAGTTCATCAAGCGCCATCTCCGCGGCAAACAGCCCCTTGTCATCGGGTCCGATCAGGCCATGGTGCTGATTCTGGTCCCCGCAGGCGGAACGGTGTCCTTGGAAGGCAAAAAACTCAAGATCAATGGGGTGGTCGTGGACTATCACCAGACCGGCAGTGCATTGCCGAAAAAGGGTTAGAAGTCACCGTTTCCGGAACGTCGGCGAGGGAACTTTTCTTCGCTGAGACCATCTTGCGGTACGTGATCTTCGACAGGCTGGAATAGATCGCCGCAGTCATGCTGCCATCGTTGCCAAATGCATAGCTCCTCAATTTTATAAACGATTCCAACGAGATCGGCGCGGAGGCGTCGATCAAAAGGTGATTCTGGCAAACCTCGTCAACGAATTCAGTCTCACTTCGTCAAATAAGCCCGGTGAAGGAACGGCGCTTTCGTCTCCGTGTCCCGTGTCTCGTACATCTCGACTTCATTCGTCTGCTTTTTCAGTATCACGGCGCGGTCCGCAACCGGCCGGGCCGCCGGTTGTTGCGGCATCTGCGCCTCTTGATTGATTTGTTGTTCCATCCCAATCGCGTCCATTGGTTGTGGCTCGCCCTTGGCAATGTCAACTGCTTTGATCATCGCCTCAACCGCCTCGGGCTTGGGCGCATCGAACACTTTCTGATCCGAGTTGGGCTCGCGCTCCGCAAGGGCTTCGACGGCGGCGGCGTGCAGCAGCTTCGGGTACATCTTGCCGAACAACTCGTCTGATGCGTACACATCACCGCTGTTCAGTTTGCCGTTGATCGCAAAGACGAAGCCGATCACATCGGGAAATGCTTGCGAGTTCTTCGCAACCCCTTTCTCATAGGCCTCGGCAGCGCTCGCAACCGCTTTGTCTTCCACCGTTAGTTCCAGGCTCGTTGGCGATTGCGACAACGTGCCGCCGGCATCGGCGAGCGATGGCGCGTTTGCCGCTAGTTTTTCCTGGGCCTTGCTCACCTTGTCCCAAACCCCCTGCTGATCGCCGGAATAGTTCGCTTGCTTAAGCTCCTTTGACGCCAGGGCGTTTGGCGAAGCCGCAAACTGCGATTGGCTTTCACTGCCCCGCTGGGTCCACCGGCCATGCTCGACGCAGTTAGCCCCGATCGGCACTTGCCCGCTGTGAGCCGACACGACCATGTCGCGGCCCAGTGTGCGGTCCTGCTGGCCGCCTTTGACGATTTCGCCGGCTTGCAGATACAGGTCCTGATCCGAAAGGTTCTCCACAGAGAGTTCGTTCACCTGCTGCTTCTCGTAAACGATCACCTTCTTCTGCTCCAGTCCCTCGGACAACGTGAGATACTTTTTATCCCCCAGGAGATTCGGCCCGCGAACGAGATAAACCGTCAGGTTTCCCGAGACGTACGGACCGACAACATGGATCTCGTCCAAGGCAGCCGGCCGCGTGGCACTTACGGAACTGGAAAGTGAAACAACGACCGCCACAACCCATAGCAAGCGCGCAACCATAAGAAGCTCCCTGGTGTGTTTGAGAGACGACGGGCATCGACCACCCCAACAGCGGCCAGATGCCATCTCCCCCTTTTGACACGGCGGCGCCAATAAAGTTCCTTCAGGAATTCCGAGACGGTGGCGGACGGCATTGCCAAGGGGGGTGAGATTGAAAAGCGTCATCGCCCCATCGAATTTGATCGATCGCCCTCACCGCCGCAATTTCATCAGCTCGACCAGCGCCGCCGACGGCGCAATGCGGCAGCCGATGCAAAACTCGATGAATTCGGCCACGTCGATCCGGCGGCTCCCTGACTCGCTCCTGGCGACCCACCATTGGCTCTGACCGATCCGATCGTCCAATTGCGGGTGCGTAATTCGTGTCCGGTATGTAGTCCGCACCTTTATTCCTCGGAGGGCGATTTGGATATCAACCGGAAAAAGGCCCCACGGGGTCGCGCTCAATTCCCACCGCATGGTCCCAACTCCTTTCACGATTAGGTCTTGGGCTCATTGAGCCAGTCCGTGGCCGTGTGAAACACGCGAAGAATCTCGACCGCGTCACCCCGGATGCGGTACACGATGACATAGGGCAGGTTACGGACCACGACTTCGCGTGTCCCGCTGACCTCGCCCTGGCGGCCTGAGAGGGGAAATTCTTTCAACCGCACCGTTGCAGATCGAATCTCCTGAACGACTCTCTTTGCGGCTTGCGGGTTTTCAACGCTGATCCGGCGGTGAATTGCACGCACTGACGCAAGGGCCGCTTTCAGCCAGCGGACCGTCACCGCGTCAGCTCATTGAACATGGCCTGCACGTCCGAATCGGACGCGAACTCACCGCGATCCGCTTCACCGATGGCTTTTTGCACCTCTTCGATTTGCCAGCGATGCATCGCGATGTACTGACGCACCGCATCTTTGATCAGGTAGCTGCGATCCCGGTCGAGGTTCTCTCCGAGCTTGTCCAGGAACGCGACTGAATCCGGATCGAGCCGACAGGTTACATTGACGCTTTTCATAATCTACCCCCATCTGTTGTATTCTATGAGATTACAACAGATGCTCACGGAGTGCAATTAAACGTTAGTGATAAATAACATCCTTTGTTTGCTGTTAATCCTTGACGAAGGCCACCAGACGTGCCAAGTGTCATTTGGGCAACATCGGCGGGGATACATTCAGGTGACCGGCACAACAGACTTGACGGTGATCAACTCTAACGTTCCAGCAGTTGTGGAAATGGACTCAGTTCCGCCGGCACTTCTCTTCTACGCCGGTGAGGCCCCGCAAAACGCGTGGCGTGACTTCTTTGGAGAAATCCAGAATGATTACACGCGCGCCGCTTACGAACATGCCGTGCGCCGCTTCCTGGAATGGCTGCCGTCGGATATCTCACCGGAGCAGATCAAACCCGCGATGGTTGGCCGGTACATCGCGAGGAATGTTGGCAGCGTTCCGACCCGCAAACTCCACCTGGCAGCATTGCGAAAGTTTTTCGACCTGCTGGTGGAGCGGCATATTATGGTAATCAATCCGGCCGCCTCAATACGCGGGCTGCGATATCAGGCGGTTGAAGGAAAGACGCCCGAAATCAGCATCGACCAAGCCAGGAAGCTGCTCGCCTCTATCCGTATCGAACACAAGAACAAAAAGGGCGAACTCGTTCCACTCAAAGTGGGGTTGCGCGATCGTGCCATTGTCGCGACGCTCATCTATACCGCTGCGAGGGCGGGCGCGGTCGCAAAGCTCAAAATGAAGGACTTTCGTCATGACGGCAGCCAATGGACCTTGCGTTTATTTGAGAAGAACGGAAAGTCCCGCTCGATTCCGGTCCGTCACGATCTCGAAAAATTCATTCTTACCTACCTCAGCCATATTGCCGACTGGCAAGAGAAAAGCGACGAGCCGCTGTTTCGAACCGCGATTCGCAAGACGGGCTCGCTCACTGAAGTGGCAACCAGTAATGTTGATATCTGTCGCATGGTCAAACGCAGACTCGCCGACGCTGGTTTGCCGGAATACCTCTCGCCCCATTCTTTTCGTGTGGCCACGATTACGGACCTATTGTCCCAGGGCGTGCCGCTGGAGGACGTTCAGTATCTTGCGGGGCATGTGGACCCACGAACAACGCGATTGTATGACAGGCGACAACGGCACGTGACTCGCAACATCGTGGAGCGGATTTCGATTTGAAGAACAAAGTGCTTATGGAGCGTTGTGTGTTCAGCCGTTGCAATAACAAGTGGTGTAGATTCACAACTCTGGCCCGCTATCTAGGCCCGTTCTTTTGAATTCTCGTGATAGGGCTTCCGTGCGTGCCGGCGCTTGACATAATTCGAGGTGCGGAAGTTCATAGCACGTATCTGCTGGCAAACGGCGCCCGATGGTGTGAAACCGGTAACGACGGGTCACCCGATCGCCACGGCGTTTCGTGTCAAAAACTAGCGCGGCAGGGGCGTTGTTTCGCGGGGAGACCAACGATAGTCCCAAATGTCGCACCATGCGATTGACTGAAGTTGCCAAGTTGGACCAATCTTTATCCGTCACCTGTGGTTGTGCGCGTGCATATTGGTTGAGCGCCGGCTCAAACTGTCTCGCCAGCTCCGCGTAAAACGCCTTGCGAATGTCTTGGAGAACCGTGTATCGCTCGTTGATTGTCTGAGGTAATCCCTCGAATATGGATTCAATGGCGCGTCGTTTCCCTTCGGTCAGGCGGTCTCGTGGATCTCCACCTGCCGTCACGGCTTAATCAACTTCGGCCCAGAAGTCTCCCTTTTTGCCCCATCGTCTTGGCTGTGCGCATCGTACGCTGCTTCAAAAGCTTCTCGAATCACACCAAGAGCGGCAAATCTTGCGGTAAGCTCGCTTGGTAGATCAGCAAAAAGCGAAGGTGGTATCCGCAGGTTCGTTCCCGATTCCGGAAGTTTATCCTTCATGGACAATGCGTCCTTCCATTGCGCTGTTAAATGCTATCGACAGCTTGCCATGAATCCGGGCTCCGCGCAACAAAAACGTGGTGAAACGGATCCGACAAGACGCATGTTAGGGAACCTGACGCGACGTGTCCGAGGAAAACGCACACGACGCGAACCGGATCGTGAGTCACGCAGTTTCCGTGCGTCAGCCATGACACGAATCCTTTGGAGCGCCCGGCAGAAGCGAACACGATGGACCGCTTTTGTTGGGCAGGAGCACTGCGTTGAATCGAGAACTTCACTCAGGGCGAGACGTTCGCATTCAGGCAGTTCAAAGTTCAATTGCCGCACGAGTTCAAACAGATCACGCTGATCGGCAGCGTAGACCGGACCGCTTTCCAATGCCTCCATGTTATCAATGTCGAGTCCATCCGTACCGGTGAGCGAGCGCTTTCCGCGCAGAGTCTGATAGTGCACGTTAGTAAGTATTCTACTCAGAAACGCATCCTTTGGTCCCTTACTGGCATCGTAGCGGAGGTCAGGACGGTCATCGATCATCGTTACGCAGAAGTTCTGGCAGGAATCCTCTAAATCCACGGGATTTCGCGTTCGCAGTTTCCCGTGTGCCCAAATGGGAATGCGGCGCACCACGCTGTTTACCCATTGCTGCGGATCGATTTCTCGAATGGCCGCCTGGGCAGCCAGTTCCGGATATATGACTTCATGCGGCCATGCGTTGGGGCCGAAGCACGAATTGATTGCATCATGGTGATTGTCATTAACGTTCGACATAGCGATTTTCCTTTTCTCGTGGATCGGCATTCCTTTAGGGGCGGGATACCTTCCTTCAAGTCGTCGGCCCAATGGTCAAGCTTTTCCATCTCCGAATCGAACCATGTGCCGTTCTTGGAAGCGATTGCAGCCAGTTGCTCTGACTGCTCGCCGGCAATACCGCCCGTAAGCCGGGATTGGATGTCCTGCGGTGCGGCAATTGATTCGCCTTGGCTGCCATTAAGATCGAACAGTCTGCGGCATTGCGCGTCGTCCAAAACCGTGCCGTCGTCGGTGATAGGGCAAGCGCAGGCCGCGCCCAATAGCCTGTTCGATGAGGGTGCGGGAATTGAACGCCCGCAGCGGAACAATCGTGTAGAGATTGGTCACGTCCCAACCTTCCTTCAATTGATCGACGTGGATCACGACCTCCGTGGTGTCGTCCGGGTTTTCAATGGCCAGTAACTTTTGGACATTCTCATCCCGCTCCTCGCCACGCTGATTGGAATGAACCTCGGCCACCTTGCCCTTGTATTGTCCGGCGAAGAAATCGTGGGCTTCAATTATCCGACGCAAATGGCTGGCATGGGTCGTGTCCTCTGCAACGACAAGCATGAACGGCTTGCCATCCTTACCAAAGTACATCCGACCTTCGGCTAAGAGTCGTCGATATTCTGATTCGATAACTTTCCAGCACGACCCAGCAGGCGGTTTGTGCTTCTTGCCTGTAATTGGCGAGACGATCTCGTACATCTGATTTGGCCTAAAACCTTGTGCTGAGAACGACACGCCGCGCCACGGGCCTTTCGGATCATTGTTTCGGTTTTTGTAAACGGATCGCTGTTTTTCACCGAGAGGAAGCAAATTCCGCGTGGACTTAAATGTTTCGGGATTTCGTCCATAGACAAGAATATATTCGTGGGCGTCTCCAATCGCCTCTCGATTTTCGCGCGAATAACGCTTTTGCCAGACGTTGCATGCAATGAAGGATGCCCTTCCGCAGATTTCGTCGAGTAAAACCTTCAAGTAAGGCATTTCTGAATCATCAATGCTGACCCAGAGCGATCCGTCGTCGGTCAAAAGTCGCCACAAGATTTCGAGACGATCCCGCATCAAAGAGAGCCATAATGAGTGCTCAACACCGTCGTCATAATGGTCGAATGCGGAACCGGTGTTGTATGGCGGGTCGATATATATGCACTTTATCTTGCCGGCAAATTCCTGCTCCAACGCTTTCAATGCAAGGAGGTTGTCACCAAAAATCAGACGATTGTCGAATAAATCACGGTCGGTCAAGCGTTTGTCGGCGTGATACGACAGTTGGGTATCTTCAACGAGCACCCGCGGCTCCAGCCGTGGGCGGTGTTCCTTCCCAATCCAGGTGAGTTCCAGTTTTTGCTTTTTGCTCATGCTTCAACCTGCCCATTCTTCATCGGTACGGCAACACAATCTTTACTCATTCAAGCTACCTTCCAACGTACCGTGAAAAGCTCATTCACCGTGGCTTGCTGCCGCAGTTGAGCTTCGACCTCTTCGATCAGTTTATCTTTTTTCGTTTCGATTTCGTCCTGGGCTTCATCGCGCTTTTTTCGGTTGTCTTTCAATCGCCGCTCGGCGTCCTTTACCTGTTTTTGGCCGGCAATCTTCTGGTCCAGCGTTGCGGCGAGTCTCGCTTCCTTTTTCATCGCCCGAATTTCAGTTTCAAGGTCTTTGATTTCGCGCTCGATGCCTTGAACACCAAGGCTATCCCACAGATGCCGTCTCACATCGAAAAATACGCTTGCTCTTGCTGCGAGTAGACGGGGAGTTGGCGGGGTATTGGCGGGAATTGGCGGGTGAGCCGCGCTATGACTGATGCTACTCGACCCGTGGTTTTACGCGTTCTTGAAACCTTCGGCCCCCATAAAAGCTGCCGTGGTTTGGTTCGAAGAGCAATCGAATCGGTTGTGGAAGGCGGTTTACCACGTTTCTTACATATTCCTGATAATTCTTCCGATGCATGTATTTATCACCCTGCGGACGTGGAAGAAGCTCATCAAATTTCCAGACGCGACGTGGCTCTGCCATCAATTTCTCCAATACGCTCATTGCTTCCGAATCAATCTCCCTAAGTGGCTCGCCGTTCAGATAAACGCGCCCCTTATCCCTGAGGAAGAGCAGATCGACCGTCTCAGCCGGTGCTGAAGCCGCAGATACCACAAAGTCCTTTGCTAACGGATTCTTCGCTGTTGGATGGCTATCGTTTTGTTCTCCTCGCAACAATTTCGCAATGAGTTTCGGCGCCACGGCCAGATACGGGTCCAGCACGAGCCTCCTATCCTGACGGTCCAACGGAATCAGCGAGCCAGTCCACACCCATTGGGCTCCGTCACCTTGTCGCTCCTGCTTCTTTGCCACAACATCGGCGACAAATCCGACACTGTCCGATGCCAGCGCTACTTCGACGCTCAATTCCCGCCATTCGTCCTGTTCGCCCAGAAGATTAATGAGCGGAATAACGCATGTTGCATCGCGCGCCCGTCTCGCGGCCGCTTCAATCGCCTCGTTCCAGTAGTGCCGATCCTTTTGGGGACCTGTCTTGTACGATTTAATCCATTTAGCCACGAGCCTCGGCACATCTTGTTCTGAAACGCAGCCCACTGCACTCTTTATCGATCCACCCAACCAACCCCAACTTTCTCGGCGGGGCACTTCTGCAATCAAATCCCCGACGACCTTCTCAACTTTCGCCTCTGGAACGCGCTCATATGCCTCGTCCCACACCGGCGATAAAACCGGAAAGAGCTTATTCGCGCGTTTTTGTGGAAGCCGAAGCAGTGCTCCTGCAACCGCAGCATGCCACGCATCCTTGTACGAAGGGGTTGCGTTTTGAAAGGAGGAGAGCCAATCGTCAAATACGAGCGCCGCCTCCTCCTGTGACAAGCGTGTTGCGGCAGTCTTAATGGCCCGATCCCACGCTAATTCGTCTCTTGAATTAAGAGTTTTCGAATATGACTCAATCAGCATTTTGACAACTTTTGAAGCTTCGGCTTCCGACACTTGTTGAACCGCTCCCTCAATTGCCCACGCTTGGGCACTCATTCCCCACATGTATGGGAGCACATACGAATCGATGACCTGCCGAACAACCTCAAGGACGTCATTAGACTCGATGCGCGCAGCGGCGTGCTTAATTATCCAACCGTTCACCGGATTAGTATTGGGTTCTTGGGCCATCGCTTCGCGAATCGCCTCTCTTCCCACATTTTCTGGAACCCGTTTGGAAGCACCGTCAAACGCGGCTGACCGGAGATCAACATTCTTCGATGACCGGATATCACGTTCGCGCCAATGAAAAATTCTACATGCATCCGGTTCTGGTAGTCGCTGGCTTGCCCCATGGACCGCGTATTGAACTTTGGCGCTACCCCAGATACCACCCGAAGCCGCAGCGGCAAACAAATCTTTGATCAACCGTAAGGCATCCACTGCGGCCACGCGTCCCGCCACCATCCGCAGCACATCCTCGCAAAAGTAGTGATTAAGATCACCCCTATCCATTGCTCGAAGCGCTTCTTCGATTAGCACTTTGATCGTCCGCATATCCAACACTTGCGGCAAAATAATTGCAATATGCTCCTTGCGAAGTTCTTCGCACAACGCCCCAATTGCTGCTTTCGCCACAGGAGCAACAGTTTTGAGTTTGAGCCTATCTGCCATCCGGAGGGCACACCATGCGGCAGGACGTACTAGACAGTCACTCGTTGGGATTTCCGCACCTTTTCCTAGAGCCCCGGCCCGAAACGGTTCGTTTTGGCTCACAGCGCACATCCACGCGATCAACGCGTCGATCAATTCACTACCATTTGTTATTCCAACTTGTGCGCGCAACGCAGTAATTCGATGACACACAAAATCCAACGTGTCATACGTCCGGGGCAAATAGCACCAGCGACGAATGATTTCCACGAATGCGTATTGCTCACGCTCACCTCCTTCTGCCAAACTGGCCATGTAGCGACCGATCAAATATTCAACGACAGGAGTCTTGGGCACCCAAGATTGGCCCCCTTCTCGCGTCGAAATTAAGCCTAGCGCGTAGGCGAGTCGTCTGGTCCTTTGAAAATCGTACTCCGCAGGCGACAACGATCGTTCGCGTTCCGCCGGCGCTGGAGCGATAGCAAACCGCTTTTTTACAACTGCTTCGCGTAATTGATCCAGCTTTGGCTGCTCGTCATAGGACGTACTGGCATCAGCTAAAAGAAAGTAACCGAGCGTTATGAATTGGCCTTCTCGCTCATCATTCCCGGCCGGGCAATTGCCCCCGAGAACCTTGTTGGCACGCTCAAAGCACTGGAGCGTGGCGACGGTCATCAGTTCGTCTATCGTCGAGGGTAATTCCGCTTGGTGGTTGCACTCCAGGACTCTTCGCGCCCAAATCGCTAAGAACAGCGGCCGCCGCAAGAGTGAACTAATTGCCGGCTTAAGGCTAACGAATCTCGCGGTAGCCATTTGGAGTTTGTCTTTTCGCCGCCCGAGCATCCGGGCGAGCAATTTGTCGATCGATTCATGGGAAAGCTCTTCCAAGCGGTAGATTTGATCTTCATTAAAGCCCGCCGGCCTTTCACGCGAGCTAATTAAATATCCCTTGTGCTGGAAATGAAACCTGCCAATTTTGTACAACATTGCATTCGCATTTTCCGCGGCTACTTCATCGTGTCCGTCATAAAGGCACACGAGTTGTCCCGCGTGAGTTAACTGCCTGATCTCCTTACGTGTTAGTCGTTGCTCGGCAACAGCCCCCGACGCGTATTGCCGGTATGCAAGCTTAAGCACATTGTCCCATTCCTCCGCCGCGTCAACATCCCGTAGGCGGACAGGAAGGGGAACCCGGAGAGCATGAAGTTCGTACGATCCCGTGCGCCGTTCTAAAATTTGCAAACATTCTTTTGCCAAATCGACAGCAAATGCCGCTAACAACGCGGATTTACCCAATCCAAAAGGCGCCTGAACCAGGAGGGGCTGCCGTTCTGCTTTGGCAACCCACGTCCGCAATGCTCTAAGATCATCTGCACTCTCTACCTGCGTCGTGTGCGCTGGTAAGTCTCTCCGCAGTCCTTCAGCATCAGCGGACTTCTCGACGACCCTTCGGGATATAGACACTCGTTGCGTCTGTCGTGCCTTGAATTCAATCGGAACGCCCGTTTCCGACAGGACGTTTAGCGGCCCGGACAGCGCATTGGCAATCATCCTGCAATAGGTTTTGAGTTTCTCCTTGGGAACTTCCATATCCATAGCGCAACCCTATACCACACGAACCAGAAATGGCCTGTGCATCGCACCGATCCTGCATCATGCGCTGGATCAAGATGTCGGCTCTCATACTACCCCTATGCTTCAATTTCTTCGACCACGGTTGCTTCCTCTCCCGCACGCACCGACGCCGCACGTTCAGCTTCCAGAATCCACGGAACTCGCCCGCGGCAGATTCCGTCAAACAGGGCCACGTGTGGACGAACTTCCGCGTTGAGGTGCCGTCCTCGAATCCGAATCTTCTTTCCCTGAGCCGACAGCGTGATCCCTTCCTTCGGATGAAATTCAACCCGCTCCAACCACGTATAGGGAACCGCAACAACGCTTCCGTCTTTCTTAAAGAACTGCAACATCAGACAACGATCGCGAGAACTCCTGAGCCAGCCGAAACTACCAAGGTCGTCCGAGTCCGCTTCCGTCTCAGTATCCAGTTCCGTAGCCAGCGTGCTCGCACGGCCCGCGTATTTGCGAAGCAAATCATCTGCCATAATTCAATTCCTCTCTGGCGTGTTCCACTTCATGCCGCTGAACCGGGTCCTGCTCCATTGCCTGTTCGGACAGAATGTGGTGACGACGCATGCGACCCGACATAACTTCGGTGGCACTCAGCCGGTCGTCGTACCTTTGCACGGATTCGCGCAGCGCCTCCTTGTCGTCGGTATATATGGTTGCCCGTGATCTGCCTCTCGAAACAGAAACGTATAATTGTTCCCGCGATGCCGCAGGGGCGGACATTGAGGATTCCGCGATGAATACGTGGTCAACCGTTTTGGACTGCGCGCTGTACGAAGTCGTGGCATACCCATAATCCAAAAAACCGAAATCCCGCGCTACCTTCCACCCGTTCTCCAGCGTGATGTTCCCGTCCATCGAAATATCCTGAATCTTATAGATAGCCCCATTATCCAGCCGATGAGCGCCGTCGGCAGTCTTGCCGTTGCGGCTCACACGAACACGGTCGCCGGCTCCGAGTTTGATCGTGTGCTTTCGGAATACCTGAAACCGGCTCGCCTGATCGAGCGGCAACGGTGCGTTTCCCACCGTGATCCGGTCCCCTTTCCTAAAATATCCCTGATCCTTCGCGCCACTCGTCGCGATTTTCTTTGCGTTTTGATGAAAGACGATTACATCGGCGTCATTATTGTAATTGAGGGGGTCGCGCCGCTCGGCTTCAGTGAGATTGAGGTTTTCCAGGACGCTGATCGCATACTGATCATGCCCCAATTCTCCTTTGCGATGCAGTTCTTCCCTGATGCTTTCCGTGACCAGGTTTTTCTCGCGGTGCGTCGGGCTGATCACCAGAGCTGACTTCCCTGCCTTCACCGCCGCAACGTAATCCGTTGCCAACATGTTGTAACGCTCGTCGCTGGGGACTTCCCTCACCCACCCCATTTCATCAAGCTGTTTCAGCCCATCGCTAGTACGCCCTTCACTGAGCGCTTCGACTACATTGCGGTAGGCGTTTTTTTGCCGTTGTATCTTGGTTATTTCCGCCGGCGCCAGTCCGGCTTCAGTTTCAAGCAGTCGCAGTGCGGCACCGCGTTCAACAGGTGAATGTTGTCTAGTGTCACCCGCAAGCACGATGCGTGCGTCGATTTTTCGGGCGACTTCGAATAGCTGGCCCATGCTTCGCGTTCCTAAGAGACCGGCTTCATCAACCCACAGAACGCCGCCGCGAGTGGATTCCTGCAGCTTCTCATCAACTAGGAACCGCGCAACGGTGTCAGCATTCGCGAAGCCTTCCTGCTCACGCAATACGCCACGGCTGGCCTCTGCCGATGGAGCCAGAGCAAGCACCCGTTTGCCAGCACCTTCAATCGCGTTCACGGCTTCGCGCATGGCTCTGGTCTTTCCAACGCCCGCCTTCCCCCGAATGATCGTCACGGCATCCGTCGAATGCAGGACATGCAGCACCGCTCGCCGCTGGCCATCGTTCAGCTGGGTGTCTTTGAACTCGTGCATCCCCGGCACCAGCGTGTCGCGTGTCCCCCGGCTGCGGCGGGCAAATTCCGTTATCCGTTGCTCCTCATCGAGTACCTCATGGGTCGTAACCAGCCTTTCGCCGTTACGCTCGGTTACGAGGAGCTTTTCATTGCGGACGGCCTTCTCTATTTCCCGCACAGACGCCGCGCCGACCGAGCGTTTCATCGCTTCCGTCAACAGTTCTCGCTCGGAAACGACCGATTTTCGTTCCAGACAATGCTCCGTTGCCAGCGCTGCCGCTTCCCGCGCCGCCTCTGGCCTTTCCGGTATAGCCGGCCCTCCAATTGAGCGGGCAATTTTGGCAATGGCTTCTGCCTCGTCGCCACCTAATCTCGACCGCCATACTTCACGCAATTGCGGCATGGAAAGGTCTTTTTGTTTTCGCTCGCGAGTGAGCGATCCCAGGAGGGCTCCTCTTATGGCGGGATCATGAACTTTATGTTTTCTGGCGAATTTCTCGATGTCAGCCGTTCGCCGTGAGAAGTTATCCAATGTCGCTTTCGAAAAGCCAGCGATGTCCCAGCCCTTGCGCTTACGCGCGATGCTGAGGCCTAGGTCGGAAAGATGCCGCGTCAGGCGCGAATGAAACTTCGCCTCGAAATAACTTGCATCCCGTTTCAAGTCGCCGAACTGCGCCGCTTTCCATCGCTTTTCGGCTTCGTCGAACGTTACGTTGAAACAGAAGCAGTGGGCATGAAGATGCGGGTCAGGAATGCCGTCCACCGGCCGAGCTGTCTGGTGAACAAACGTTCCCCAGATCATGTTCCCGGTGACGCGGTCTTCATTTCGCCCGCCTTGACGGACCCTTGTTTTCAGTTCCGCTTCCATCTCCTGCATCGTCTCATCGACGGACTTCTGGAAAGCGTCGAGGATGCGCTGGTCATTCGTAAGTCCGTACAGCAGCGATACGCTTTTGGGCACATGCCAATTTAAATCGTATCCGACCCTCCTTTCCTGCTTACGCCGCGGCGTAAGCTGTTCGCCCGTTGCCGGGTGGCGATTGTCGCAGAGAGCGTTCCACGCCTTCTTATCCACAATTCCCGACAGGCCGAGACGTTTTGCGCCCTCGCCGCCCCACACCCCGGCAAGCTCCTGACTTTCCGTGTAATAATCAGCGAGGCTTGCCGAGGTGTAGTAGCTCTTGGCACGCTGGGGCGAGCTGTTCTGGATAATGCGAAGCATCTTCAAACATAACACGAAAAGGTTGAAGAATGGTTAACGCTCCGCAATCCCGCGCGCCTGCCTGCTAAAAGCTGTCCAACAGGCCCTGCAGGAAGTCACCGATACTGTCCCCGAAACCACCATCACCGCCGGAGTCGGTGTCAGGGGTGACGTCCGAAGTGTTGTCCGCGTCCTTGGACAGCCGAAGAACCGCGTCTCCGGCACGGGCGCCTTCGGTGACCGTCTTGGCGACATTCGCCTGTGGGGTACCCTGATCCGGCTTCTGCGGATTGCTGGCGACCACAGGAGCTGTTGCCGCCGCGCTAATGCCGATCAGCACGAGCAGGAGCAGCAGGCCCTCGATGATGAATCCCTTGCTTCGGCGATGATTCTGACGCTTCATACATGTCTCCTTTCTTAGAGTCCTTGTGGCATCAATCTCCACACCCACTATTTGTCTCAAGCGGTGGATTAATTTCATCCGCAGATGCGAATTTTCTGACGTGCGTTGTGGGGCGCTTTCCCACACCCCTTCCCCGCAGACTCGTGTTCCGAGCTGATGCAAAGCGAATGGACACCGTGTCTCATTCGGGTGAGTGCTCACTCCATTTCTCTTCCTTCTCATATTCGACCACAGCACGCGTCCTTTCTTTACGGGCACGTTTAAAGCCGACGCCAGGCGGCGCAAGCTGCCAAGGCCGCTTTCCTGAAGGAAGCCTTCGGCCTTTCGCTTGCCCCGTGCGCTGCGCCCCGGACTTGCCGGCTTTCTTTCACGTGCCGTAAGGCCGCGATGGTCGCGGTCACAAACAAACGAAGGAGACATTTATGAGCAATACCAACGAAACGCCGACCGCAACATCCAAATCCCCCAGCCACATCGTCTATCAGGTGCGCGATCGCGAAGGAGGCAAGGGATTCTTCACCCGGATTGGGGCCGCCTGGCCTCACAGGGATGGCAAAGGCTTCAACATCCAGCTCGAAGCCGTGCCACTCGACGGTCACATCGTCCTCCGCGTCTTAGCCGACAAGAAGGACTAACTCGCATCAACCTGGGCGGGTCCTAAGAGGCCCGCCCTCTCATGAAAGGAATCTCACCATGACCACATCATCTATCGTCAATCCATTCTTTGCCGCCCGTCGCCGCAGACTGATGCCCAAAGCAGATGTCGCCAAGCAAGTCAGATACGCCCGCCTGCCCAAGGCTCCGGTCACCACAAGTCCAGTGCCGCACTTGACAAGCCTCTATCATTTTGACAGGGCCGGTGAGTACGGCGACCGCAGCTACCCCGGAAATTGCGGTGGTAATCTCATCGCCGACCTGCTGCGGTTCTTTCGTGCCCGTAGCGTCTTCGACCCCATGACAGGCTCGGGAACGTGTCGCGACGTATGCCGCGAGGTGGGCGTTTACTGCTATTCCAGCGACCTGCACGCAGGAGTCGATGCGTGTGACGCCTCGCAGTTTCCGCGTGAATGCTTTGAATTCGCCTGGATTCATCCGCCGTACTGGCGGCAGAAGCTCTACACCGACGACCCGCGCGACTTATCACGCACGCCCACGCTGAATCTTTTCCTCGACCGCTACCGGCTGCTGATTGCCAACTGTGCCGGGGCGCTCGTGCCCGGCGGCAAGCTCGCCATCCTCATGGGCGACTACAACGACCGCGAGGCGGGTTTTGTTCCGCTCACCTGGCACACCAAGCAGCTTGCCTTTGATTTGGGCCTCCGCCAATCTTGCACCGATATCATCCGCTTCAGTCACGGGGCATCGAGTAGCCGCAAGATCTATCGCAGCAGCTTCATTCCTGGATTGCACGACGTATGCTGCGTTTTTGAGAGAGTCCCGCGATAATTTTCTCGCCAATTGCGAATTGTCCGGTAGACTGCCGATCAAGAAATTGGCCATGATTTCATACACCCATACCGTTGAGATCGCCTGTAAAGAACACCTGGATAGATTCTTTGCCAGGTATCCCGAAGTCGCGTTGCAAAGACGTGCGACGAAGGCCATGCGTTTCCTCACAGTCGATGACAGACCATTGGCCGGCAAGCCCGAAGGATGGGCGGCGGGAATTATCTATGCAGTTGCCAACCTGGACCGGCAAGCCTGCGGCGTCCCCGGATTGCTCAACAGTGAATTCACCGAATTCTTCGGCGTGTCGATGGGAACTGTTCGCAAACGAGCCGCGAGGGTCGCGGAGCGAATATCGGTTTGACTTCATCCGTCCTTTGACGCCCTAATCCCCTCCCTGCATTTTGAACGTCAGCGCGCAGGCGACGTTGTTGCCGCTGCCCCAACTCGTTGCATAAAAGCCTGTATTAGAGTCGTAACAGGTTGTGGCGGTATAGCTGCCGGCCGCAGCGCTTGGAGAAGCCATAATGGCGTTCGCTGCGCCCGAATATCCCATGTAATTGGCCTGCACGTTACCGCTGGTGGCAATGCCGTCATCGACTTTTCTATCGATGTTGTACGCTTGTGAAACCATCAACCCCGGCGAGGACAAAAGCCATGGAAACCCTACTGCTAGCCCCGATATGACTGACAAGCCATAATAATTAACCCCATTTTCATATACATAGAAATAATTACCTCCTCCGATTTTTGCCTCAGGCAGATAGAGGCTAACCACATTCGTAGTCAAACCCATTAAATGAGAAAAGTATGTAAACGTCCCGCCGCTCCAATAAAAAAATAAAGCACCACTACCGAATGATCCCGGCACAAGGCCAATATTCATGCCGTTCGCGTAAGTCAGGTCTGACCAGAACATGGAGGTTTCACCCTCTAACTGGGTAAGATTGTTCGGAGGTGTTTCGGTCCCTATACCGTATCCGTCTATCAGGCCATCACCGTTACCGCTTCCTGCCCCGGCGCCACCCCTGGCACTGCCATTATAATCTATGGTGGCAAATCCATAGTTTAGAGCTGTGGCGTAATTCATGTCCCCCGGCAAGGCTTGATACTTTCCATAAAACGTGTTGACTGCCGTGTTGAATTTCTCCACTTGGGAAATCGTCGCCCGCACATAGGCGGCGCGGATGAGGTCCTGCCCGACCAGCACCCCGCCGACAATGAGGCCGATGACGACCAGCACGATCGACATTTCGATCAGCGTGAATCCGCTGCTATCCGGCGCGACTCTTCCCCTGAGTGCCGTCCTCAACTCCAACTGTCCCCGATCTCTTTCATCGTTTCCCGCTCTAGGTTCTACCTACGGTTTCAGCAAAGCTCCCTTCCTGTTACCACCAATCGCTTAACAAGTCGTTAAGAACTTCATGCCTCGCGGGGCTTCCCCGCACCCCTTCCTGGTGAACAAAAACGCCCGCCAAATCGGAAGCTTCCTTCCGCACTCCGTCAGCAGAAATCCCCGCTCAGACTCGGATTCCCAGTTTAGCAACCGGTGCTCGGCGTCAAGGAACTACTCCATGCGTACATGGAGCCTCTTCTCCGACGGTTCCTCCTTGACCCCTCCGCTACGGTCGCTGCCGGGCTTTTCCTCCACCAAGGCTGAGGCGGGGGTGTGGTTGGTCCACAACCCTGTGACCTTCGGCCCACTTGTTGGAAGGAGTGTCCGATATGTCATCGTTCGATCTTTATCAAACCGTCACTGATCAAATTGTGGCCATGCTTGACGCGGGCGTTGTCCCGTGGCGTTCACCAATCCTCGGACGATCCAAGGCCGGGCATCCGAAGAATCTGAACACGGGCAAGACTTATCGTGGCGTCAATGTTTTCCTGCTGGCGTTCACTGCTTTCGCCAAGGGATACGGCTCGTCCTATTGGCTCACCTTCAACCAGGCAAAAGAACGGGGCGGAAATGTCCGCAAGGGTGAGAAATCTTCGATGGTCGTATTCTGGAAGAAGTACGAGACGACTGACCGGCAGACGGGCGAGCCTACCACCGTACCAGTCTTGAGGTACTTCAATGTATTTAATGCCGAACAGGTTGACGGCATCGAGATTCCCGACGCGGTGAAGTTTGAGCCGATCGACTTCAAGCCGATTGAAGCGGCCGAGCAGATCGCCAGCGGATACGCCGGCGGGCCAGGCATTCAGCATGACGGCGGGCAGCAGGCTTTCTATCGCCCGGCATCCGATACCGTTCACATGCCGGAGCGGATCCGGTTTGCATCGGTCGAGGAATATTATTCGACGCTGTTTCATGAGCTTTCCCATTCGACCGGGCATAGCTCACGGCTGGACCGGAAGATTGACACCAATCCCAAACCGTTCGGATCTCCCGATTACGGCAAGGAAGAACTTGTCGCGGAAATGTCCGCTGCGTTTCTCTGCTCATATGCCGGCATTCAGCCGACTGTGATTGCGAATCAGGCCGCGTATCTCGCCGGTTGGCTCAAGCAAATTAAGGCTGACAAGAAGCTGGTGATTTCCGCCGCGGGCCAGGCCCAGCGGGCCGCAGACTGGATTCGCGGTGAGCGGGGCGAGCCGGAATGATTCCGGCTAATAATTCGCAGACACGAGGCGCCGCCGTCACTGGCGGCGCTCTATTTTTGGCGCTCCCACGTCGATTTCAAAAGTCTTTTTTGTCGCTCAAACGACAGCGTCTCTCAACCATCAACGACACATTTTTACGGATTAGTCGCGATCACGTTCTCTGGCCGCATTTACTATTTCTCAACTTTTTTGTGGCACGATGGCAGAACTGTCCGGCGCTTCGCCGGATGGATTCACATCGACAGGGGAAAATTATGCCACGCAAAAAGAACGCGGCCCAGGAAGCCGCAGACGACCAGACCAGTGCCGCAGCAGCGGTTGCTGAACCCGAGAAGGCGGCCACGCCGACGCGGCCGGCCTATATCGACGGACCGCCGGTGGACGAGAAAGGCAACATCATCAAGCCGAACAATCCCGAAACCAAGAACTGGGGCGACCCGTACAAAGCAATCGTGTCCACCCCGACCTTTGAAATGGGCGAGAACCGCCGCTTCAAACAGCGTGTCTTTATCTTCAAGGAAAAGCCGTCGGAGGACGTTTTGGCATCGCTCAAGGAGAACGGGTTCACTTACCGTGCCAACGAAAAAGCCTGGACCATTCAGGCGAATCCCGACACTCGCAGACTCTCCGAGGAACTGGCTGAACAGTTCGCCGGCCAATTCCAGAGTATGAGGCGATGACACGCCGCTGGCGCAGCGGGCGAGGATTCGATCCCCAGCAACTCCGGATTGACTGGAGTGGCGAACCCGCCTCGCCGACGCGGAAGGCAAGAACGGAAAGGACGGCTATCGTGCCGCCTTCCGTTCCGGCTAACGGGTTGACCTTAAAGCTTAAATGGGATTTTCGCACGAGGTTTCCGGAGCCGACCGAGCAGGCTATTGAGGCCGGTGCGATCAGTACCGAGGACATGCACCCGGAGGGTATCCGTAGCATCCACGAGGAACAAACCCGCGAAATGCTGGCGACGCTTCACGACCTCGATGCCGTGCTCGACGCCAGGCGGCGGGGCGTGGACCCGAGGAACAACAAAATGCCCATGTTGAAGGAGGCGAAGGAACGGTTGAAAAAATTCTTCGAGACGGAACCGGCACGCCTTGAAAGCTGGTATTCGAACTTGCTAGGGGTTTACGCGGATGCCTTTGGACAGGAAGCGGCCGATGCGTTCGATACGGCAAGCGCGTTGGCGTGCCGGCCGTGGATCGTTTGACCATTGTGGCGCACGATAAGTTTCAGGAGATCATAGACGAGGCTAATCGGGGCGATTCGATCCTGAAAATCGGATTGGTATTCATCGGCAAGGACATTCCCGACAAGCACTCCAAAGCAGTGGAAGTTCCCACCAATCTGGAGCAACGGCTTATCGGAACGCCGCCGGAGACTGGCGCGGCCCAACAACAGCAGGTGCTTTTCAGCACGGAACCGGAACGAAAGGCCGCGAAAGCGACCCTGGATGCCATCCAGCAATTTGAGCGCCTACGAAGTTCGCAGGATCTTCGGTCAAGGGACGTGCAGCAGCAGATCGCGGAAAAGGTGGCCGAGGCAATCAAACCGGTCCAGGGACAACTACCGGGCTTGGCCGAAGAGGTCGATGTGAAAAAGGTCGTGGCCGAGGTCACCAAACAGTTTGTCGAGATGTCGATCGACATCCCCAAGATTGTGGTGGTACCGTCTGACGATGCGACCTATGGTTTTCGGCCTTTCGACCTTGATTGCAAACATGTCCGGCTTCGCCCGGTATCCAAAGACATCCTGATCCAGAACCTTCAGAACAACGAGCAATACAAGCTCCAGAATAGCAGCAACGTTCCGAGCGAGCAGCGTCTTGAGGACTATCTGGTGCGCGCGCTGATCGACTTTGACGACATCAGCTATGACGATCATGCCGCACTGCTTTATCAACTGGCCGGACAGATGGTCGCGCATTTGCGGTCCTATTTGGTGGGTGATGATGAGGTGCTCAATGTCTTGATTGCGCACAATCGCCAGTTGGTGGACACGATTTATGCGCAGATGCAGCAGCACTTTTTCGAGACTTCCACCTCTTATGAGGTGAAGGTCACGAAGGGTTTCCGCACGCTGCATTCGACCAATGTATTGACGGCGGCGGATGAGAATATCCGGCCTTACCGCGAACCGGTGGATGATAAGAAGTACATCCGGGGGATGCTCTTTGGTGGCTTCAAGAAGTGCCTATACCCGTCACAGAAATTCGACTCAGACACCGAACGGCGATTCTCGGTGCTGCTGGAAAACGACAAGTCCGTTTTGAAATGGTTCAAGCCGGGCCGAAATGTTTTCGCGATTCATTATCGCACCGGCATCGAGGAAGGCGATTACGAACCTGATTTCGTAGTTGAAACACCAACGACCAAATACCTGTGCGAGCCGAAAGGCAGTGATTATCTCACCGATCCCGTTGTCGTTGCTAAAGCGGATGCCGCCAGCGAATGGTGCAGATATGCCACCGAAACGGGCGGTAAGCCTTGGGTCTATCTCCTAATCCCGCACGACGCCGTGGACGAATCCAAAACGCTCCATGGGCTTTCGGCCACCTACACCTATAAAAGGGGGGCTGGGATCTGACGTGAACCAGATGATAGATGGAGAGCCACATCGCGTAGCGCCGTATAACTTGCTAAAATATTCTGCAAATGCATCCGAGACAGACGATCCTTGACCAAATCGAGTCCATCAGGAACTTACTTGTTGCGGTTGCGACAGGCCAAAGCACGAGCGGCACCGCTGATGCCGAATATTCTGAGGCACGTGCAAATCTGCTGCAGAACCCGCTGACGAAGAATTCTCTGCCAGCGATGGTGCGAGTTTGCCGGAATCTTGGAGATTTCTGGGGGTTCATTAAGCCGAAGTTCCCGACCTATGCCGGGCGGCGAAATTACATTCGCGAGGAGTTTGATCCGCTTTTGACCCTACTTGAAACATCGACGGCATATCCCGCAGACAATGACATTTCCCTCTCGTTTAAGAAGGCAGCAGCCGAATCAGTCATCATCGCGTGGGCCAGGGCCCTCGAACGCCGCACCGCCGATCCCGAAGCGGCCATTACTGCCGCGAGGACGCTTCTTGAGGCAACCTGTAAACATGTCCTTGATGAGCTAAAGGTAGAGTTTGACGACTCTGCGGATCTTCCGAAACTTTACAAACTTGCTGCTTCGAGTCTTAAACTGGCACCAGATCAGTACGCAGAGTTGATATTCAAGCAAATTCTTGGCGGCTGCCAAACGGTGGTCGAGGGCCTAGGTGCAATGCCAATCGCCTGAGTGATGCCCACGGTCGCAGAAAGACCGCGGCTCGTCCGTTAGCACGCCACGCCGAATTGGCCGTCAATCTTGCCGGAGCCATGGCAACATTCCTAGTTGCCACGCTTGAAGCGAGAAAAACGGATTCAAAATAGCGCCAAGTTACTTACGCCTTTCGCCATTTATCCCGACCACCAGCCTCTGTATCGCGCACGCGCTCTACATCGGGACGAACACCAGGTGCAAGTTCACGAGCGCGCTCGATGGCCTGCGCCTGTGTCGGTTCAACGGCGCTCGCTCGGTCAGACCCTTGCCGTCTCACCGCATAGTCGCCCTCAGGACGCTGCTCCACAAAAATCCGTCTAGCTGCCATAATCGACTCCTTGTAGGTAAGGGAAATGTTACCCCTGTGTTTTGGCATGTGCAAGGGCTTCCCCACGAGATTTTGCCCGCGGACACCTATTGCAGCGTACACTTGCGAGCGAGCCTATCGCTCCAATTCAAACGGGCGGGTAATTGCAATTCAGAAAACGCCCCTTCCCTCTGGTTCCAGCTCTGAAGCAGCGAGTGAACCGCAGTCACCATCACCATCGCTCGGGTCGCTCCAGATTTTACCCGCTACGCGGCTTGGGCCGCTGTATACCCCCGACCGACGGCGATGGCGACGAAGCAGCGAAAACTGATTTACCGTTTGCTATCTTGCTCGGCTTACCCATGCGAATTTCGAACAATTGCAAGGATCGCCGCTTGTACCGCAGCCGGAAGCTGCGACCACCCGGCGATGATTTCCATCAGCGCCGGCGCGAGTGACCGCTGACCGGAAGGCAAAACTGCACCGGATTCTGCACCGCCTTGACTCGCGTCTATTGGTTTTTCAGGCGTTTTTGAATTATGTTCGAATCCTGTATCGCCCATTGAAGAACTCTTCCGCGTTTTCGCATCGTCCAACGACAAGTTGCTAGCGTTTCCCCGCCCCCAACCCCATTCAAATCTACAACGCCCCCGGCTCCGGACCCAGGCCGGCATTCCCCGGCGGGGCCTCCGAAATCTGAAGCCCCCCGGTATTCTTAGTCACATGCAGAAACCGACTCTTACAAATTCGATTGGTGATCACCAACGGGCCCTCTCTGGCCGGCTTGCCGTTTTCCCCGATGTTGTCGGGCATCCACCAGTTGCATCGGTAATGATCGCGCGTGACGCGCCGGCACGTGACGTGCTCGATCGATTTCTTCGCGACCGCCAACACGATCTCGGAAGACAGGTCCACATCGCCCGTTTTGCCAGGCGACTCGACTGGTACCGTATTCTCTTGCGTCATTTTTCCATCTCCGTCGGTTCGAAAGCTATTCTGCGGCGACGTGGATTTTCGCGCTTCCCCGATACCAACCCGGCTCCGCAATCACCGAATAGTTGTGGTCTTGCGTCGCATCAAGCCGAGGTCCCAGCTCTATGGGCCGGCCGCTCCTGACGTCAAATCCCCGAATGACCACTTCGGCATTGTCGTGCAGCGGGCCAAGACCCGGCAGCTTGCCATTGCGTTGCCCCGCGATGCTTTGAACTTGCGCGCACGCGTTGCTCCAACTACGGTGCTGTACCCAGAACCCGGCACGATTGCCGTTGTCAGCGTACATACGGTAAATGGTCATCGACGTGGCTCCTGACTCATGCGGAAGAAGTCCGCCTTGGGCCTCAACTGATTGTCCTTTCGCCGGCAATGAACGATATCGGCGTCGGTGCGGTTGGTCCCCCATCAATCCGTGGCCGGGGCGATCGTCCATGTCGCCATACGCTCTTGCTCGGTCTCTTCGCTGAGCTCGCTGGATTCCCAGTCGATCAGCTCTGAAGAACTTGCATCCAGCGCCGCATCAATGGTATCGACCAACTTGAACCAATTCGGGTAGGGCATCGGCTGTTCACCGGTGTAGATCACATGGAGGCGCTGGCGCGGCCCTGGCTGGTTCTCGTCGCCATCGCCAAGGCGCTGCTCCACCGCCACCGATGCCCCGGCAAGCCTGCAAACATCCTCAATCACTTTTCGCACGCGGTCGGCGTTGGCGTTTACCGCCAAGTCGCCGCGCCGCCCGGTCTCATCGTTCATGTGTGCCTTCGACTTCCCGCCGCCCCACGTTGCGGCTTCGAAAGACATTGGAGATCAGGTTTCGAGATCGCAACTCGCCGAGGAGCGGCGGCGCTGCGACGGTCAGCGCCTCAGCGGCTGCATTCCACACGATGCAATCCAGATCCGCGACGACCAACTCCCTGCCCAGCGCGCGCTCAAGTCGCGTCACCAGGTTCTGTTGCCACTGGAGCAGGGCGGATCTCCACATTTTTAACTCTTTTGCGCGGGGCGCGCCGGTGTCAATACCGGTTTCGTCCGCCACCGCCAGAGCCGCCGCGGTCGCCACGGCCGCCGCCGCCATAACCACCGCCGCCGCCGCCCGATGGGCGACTCTCGCGTGGTTTGGCTTCGTTCACGGTCAGTGCGCGACCGCCATGGTCCTTGCCGTTGAGCGCGGCGATGGCAGCTTGCGCCTCGCCGTCACTGCCCATTTCGACAAAGCCAAAGCCCTTGCTCCGGCCGGTGTCCCGATCATTGATGATTTGTGCGCTGGTCACCGTTCCGTGGGGGGTGAACAATTGTTCCAAAGCCGAGCTATCCACTTCGTAGCTCAGATTTCCGACATACAGTTTCTTACCCATTTGATTCTCCTTTGAGAGTTGGGTAACGGACCCGTATTTTACTTTCCAGGTCGAAAGAAAAGAGGCCATCGTTTCGGCCCAAAAGGTGGGAGGCAGGGGGGAATAAGACTGCGGGCAGACACACTCAACTGTCTCGTAATCTGATTCTTCTGGTATACCAACCGCAAGCATCATAACCCCCGGACCGCCGTTTGTCTATGGTCCCGGCAAACGCGTGATGGTCTCCGGTGCCTAGCCAAGCCGTTTCAAGCCTCGAATGTTTGGTTGCGCCCATCCAATTCCCGGCGCCATGGAAAACTCAGGCCGGGAGTATAAGGCTGAAGCTGGCGCTTCAGGAATGAGTCGCGCGCCGGCGGCGCATGAGGATTCCCAAACCCGCGAACGTTAAGAGCATGGCCTGCCCCGGCTCCGGCACATCGGCCATGAGCCCGTTGGCGGCCGCGAAGGCGTCCACGGCCGCGTAGTCGGCCGCGGGCAACGCCACGTCACCCCCGCTGGCCGTCTTGCCGAGGTTGCTGACCAAGGCGGTGAAGTCGGTGCCGGTGACCGTGCTGGTGTACAGGAAATTGCCCTGATCCCATCCCGACACCGACTTGCCTAAGTTGGTGGCCAAGATGGTGAAGTCAGCACCGTTGACCATGCCGTCGAGGTTCGTATCGCCGAGCAGCGTGTATTTGATCTCGATCTGGCCGGAAGACAGGTTGGCTGGATTGCCCGGATCGGCTGAATCCGCGTAACCGACGCCATAGCTGCCGGAATTGCTCTGGGCCGCGGTGGACATGATTCCAGGCCCGGTCCAGGTTCCGCCGGCGTAGCCGCTGGCGAGATAGCCGGCGATGGCGGAGATGGGGTCGGGTCCGCCACCATAGTTGATGATAATATGATTGTTGTTGATGTCGAACACGCCATTGCCGGTGATCGACAGCGAAGTCATTTGGGCCAAACCGGTGCCGGCGCCCAATTGCAGCGCTCCGCCGGTAATGCTGACACTCCTGTTGGGCAACGCGCCGGTGACTCCAACCACCAGAGTGCCGGCGTTCACGATCGTTCCGCCGGAATAGGTGTTGACGGTGGAGAGTGTGAGGGTGTTGCTTCCCATCTTGGTAAGAGAGCCGGTGCCGGCGATGCTGCCGGTGCCGCTGATGGTGTAGTTGCCCGAGTTGTTGTTGACGGTCACCGAGGCTGGATTGACGGTGGTGTTGAGCGTGACGGCGTAATGGCCGTTGTTGTTGTCGTTGAAGGTGACATTGCTGCCATCGGGGTAGAACGTGGCATTAGTGCCGCTGTTCCAGTTGTTGTTGGTGCCGATATCCCAGGTCTTTCCATCGCTCGGGCTGGCGCCGCCGGCGTTGTCCCAGGTGAGATTGCCCGGTCCCGAGCCGTAGTTGATGTTAAACGCCTCACCGGTGGAGTTTAACGACGTTGGCAACGCGACGACGCTGTTGCTTTGGATCATTTCGATTTCATTGGGGCTGAGGGCGCCGAGCGCTTCATCGCTGCCGCCATTCATGGCTGCCACATCGTTGGAAAACGTGACGCTGCCGAAGTTGGCCAGAGGATATATTTTACCGCTACCGTTAGACGGTGCTTCGGCGATCCATTCGGCCGACGACCGGGCATCGTTACTTGAGGTGTAGAACGTGTTGCTGTAGGAAATGCCGGTGGTCTGATCGCTCACGTCCATATAATAGGCGTAATTTCCGGTCGAGCTTTCGGAGGCCTCGTAGGTGACCTCGGCGTGCATCGTGTCCCCCGGATGAACCGTTATGCTGGTAATCTCATACGAAGGGTCAGGATAAAATTCGTACCAGGCGTAATAGGCAGCACTTCCGTGGCTCGTGATGTACGCGAGAGTCCCGCACTGCTCGACCGTAGTGTCCGTGGCACCATCGAGCCCAACCCAGTCGGCGTTATAGCTCGTGCCTGAGGAAAGGGCTTGCACGGTGGGAACCACCCACGTGGAAGAGATATCGGAAAACGCATTTCCCGAGGATGCGCTGGCGTAATAGCCGGACCAGTTGCTGGAGCCGGACAATCCGTTCTGGGCCGCGATCGCGCCTAGGCCAACATTTGTCGCACCAAAAATGATCGGCGCACATCCAACCCAGCCAACCCGCTTCCGCCGCATCTCACCTCCCGTCGATTGCCCCAAATTATTCACCGCGAACCTGCGATCGTCAACGTTAATCTAAAGCGGATTAGGGGCTGAAGCAGTCTCGGCCTCTGTCCAATAACCGACTTGGAATCGGAGTCTTATGCGGTTTATGCGTCCAAGTCCGGCGCGCTCCGGCAGGAATCGCGAAATCGCCGGCATTAACGCCACCGAAACACCCCGAGGATGTTCGAGAAATCATCCGTCCAGACGCTTTTTTTCGAGGCCGGCGGAAGCAACTTCCATCGCGGATCGTTCCGCAGGGCCGCCAGCGATTGGCCGGATTTTGCTACGATCACCCACTGCGATGCCGACTTTCCCCCGGCCGCCTGCTCGCCACTGACGTCCAGATCGTTCTGGTACATCCCCACGCATCCGGCGTCGGCAACCAGCGCGGAGCAGACCGGCAGCAGATTGAGATACATATTGGAAATGTGAATCGCCAGAACGCCGCCGTCCGCCAGCTTGTCCGTGTAAATTCGCATCGCCTCTCGCGTGAGGAGATGAACCGGGATCGCATCGCCGCTGAACGCGTCGAGCACCAGCACATCGCACGAATGGCTGGGCGCATTGCGCAACGTCAGCCGCGCATCGCCCATGACGATCCGAATCCTGACGCCCCGATTTTCCGCGGAGCTGAGAAACGAAAAGTACCCCGATTCTTCGGCCACCCACCGAACGCCGGGATCGATCTCGTAATAGGTGAGTTGGGTGTTGTGATCGGCGTAAGCGGCAAGGCTGCCCACGCCCAGGCCGACGATCCCAATCCGCTTTGCTTCGCCCGCGGCCAACCGCTGCGTTAAGAGCTGTCCGATCGGGCCGGTGCGATGGTAATACGTCAGGGCGATCGTGGGCTGGGAAGGCATTGCGCTTTGGGCGCTGACGAATTGCCGGCCGTGCACGGTCGAGCCGTGATATAGATCGTTGAACGGCCCATCGGGGTTGCGGACGACGCGGTGGATTCCAAAAAAACTTCGTCGAACGGCCAGGACCTCGCCTTTTGCCGCGCCGATCCCGGCGACGAAGAAGAGCGCCGCCATCGCCGCCAAAAAACGCGGCCGCCGCCGAATCGCCATGCCCGCCGCCATCACCGCGACTCCCAGCGCGATCATTCGCATCGAAATCGAATCATGGCCGAGGATTGCCGTCATCCCGCGCGGCATTCCCCAGGCCAGCGCGATCACCACGATCGGCCAAATCGCGTCGAAGGCTCGATCAGTCCATCGGCCGCGGGCGGCAACCGATCGGGTCCTGGGGCATAGGGCGCATGCCGCCACGAGCGCGATCGGATATTCCGCGGCGCTGTGGAAAATAAGCGGCGCCGCCAGGGCGTTGAACAATCCGCCGAGCACGCCGCCGAGCGACATCGTCAGATAGAAATCCGTGAGCCGGCCGACGGAGGGCCGGTCTTTCGCCAGTTCCCCATGACAAACCATCGACGACACAAAAAGTGCCGCGAGGTGCAGGGCCAAAACCATCCAAACCGGTTGCCCGACGCGGCCCAACATGAACAAGGCGACCCCGAGCACCACCACCGGCTGCAATCGGATCATGAGCCGGTGAGACACCAGTGGCCGCGAAGCGAACACCAGAATGAAGCTGAGCAGATAGAGTGCCAGTGGAACGATCCAGAGCAGCGGCACGGCGGCGATGTCGGTGGTGATGAAAGTCGTCGTCCCGAGCAGAAGGCTCGATGGAATCATCGCGAGCAATATCCAGCGCAAGCGCCGATACGCGGTGATCCTTTCCACCGTGAGCAAACGGCTGGTTTGCCGCCCCGGTCCGATGAACAGCGCGCAACATCCCACGAGGGCGATCAGCCCGAAATATCCGGTGGACCACAGCCGGCTCTGATCCGCCAGGTGCATGAGCGGTTCGATGAGCGTCGGATATCCGAGCAGGGCGACCATGCTGCCGAGGTTGCTCGCGGCATAGAGAAAATAGGGATCGGCGCCGGCCGGATGACCCGTGGAGGAAAACCATCGCTGCAAAACCGGTGCGGTGCTTGCCGCCGCGAAGAACGGCAGCCCTACGCCGACGGACAAGACCGCCAGTAACCAGAATATCGGATTTTGCCCGGCTGGCGGTTGCCATCCGTGCGGAATCGCCACCGGCAGCGCAGCCACCACCGCGATGAGCACGATCAATTGCACTCTCGACTGCCGCCGGACGCCAAGCCATTGGATCGACCAATGGCCATACGCGTACGCCGCCAGCAGCAGGGCCTGGAAGCTGACCATGCACGTGTTCCACACCGCCGGCGTTCCGCCCAGCAGCGGCAACACCATCTTGGCGAACATCGGCTCGGCCAGAAAGAGTAATCCCGAACTGCAAAACAGCGTGAGGCAAAACAGCGGCACGATCAGCGGCTGGGCAAGCGCGCGCAGCGAAACACGCGCCCCCGGCGCATGCAAAAGCGATGCGTCTACTGACCCATCAGTCACAACTGATATATCGGCCAAATACCGCATGGAATTGGCTGCCGGAAATTGACGAATCAGTCAATTCCCCGATAAAATCCTGCAATGCGGGTGGAATTGACCGCGGATGCGGCCGAGCAATTGCGGAAGCTACCCCGCACGATTCGTATTCGGGTGACGCTCATTTTCGGCCGATTGGAAAAGTGGCCTGCGGTCAGCGGAGCCAAACCTCTTTCTGGGCCGCTCGCCGGACGTTACCGCATTCGCACGGGCGACTGGCGGGTGCAGTTTTATCTAATGGCCCAAACCGTCGTCGTAGAGCGGATTGGACATCGTGACGGGTTTTATGAGGATTGAATCATGGGCGCGGCAACTGTGACCATTGAGGGAAAGCGATTCGTGATCCTGCCGGAGACCGAATATGAGCGCCTGCGTGGCGGGCCGCCCGGCAATGAGCCGAAATTACCGCCGTTGCCAAAACAGTTGCCTAACGGCAACTATCCCGCCATCGAATACGCGCGGGCCGTCACGGCGCGAGATATTATTCTCGCTCGCCGTCGATTGGGTCTGTCCCAGTTGGAACTTGCTCGGCGATCCGGCGTTCGCGCCGAAACCCTAAACCGAATTGAACGCGCCAAGATGACTCCCAGCGTGGCCACGATGCAAAAGATCGATCGCGTATTGACCAAGCTCGGATCATGAGAGCCGTCGCCGTCACGCCAGCGTCCCCAATTCCATCTCGTGCAGTCCTTTGCCGGTGGGAACCATCGGATACACGTGTTCGTTCGGCTCGACGCGGAAATCGACGACGACCGGTCCTTTGTGGTCGATCATCTCCTTCACGATCTTCGGCACATCCGCTTTGTCCTCACAGCGGATTCCGCGAATGCCGAATGCCTCGGCAACCTTCGCAAATGGGGGATTCTTCATCTCCGCGTGGCTGTAGCGGCGCTGATAGAACAGGTCCTGCCACTGCTTGATCATCCCCTGGAAATCGTTGTTCAGGATCGCGACCTTCACGGGAATGTTGTATTCGGCAACGGTGGCAAGCTCCGCCAACGTCATTGAAAAGCTCGCGTCCCCGTCGATGTCGATGACGAGTTTGCCGGGGCTGCCAAGCTGAGCGCCCATGGCGCTGGGCAGGCCGTAGCCCATCGTCCCCAGGCCGCCGCTGGTAATCATCTGCCGGGGATAGCGCCAGCGATAGAACTGCGCCGCCCACATCTGGTGCTGGCCCACGCCGGTCGTGATGATCGCGTCGCCGCTCGTCTGGCGGTTGATCTCCTCAATCACGTACTGCGGCTTGGCAGTCGGGCTGTCATCGAGGTAATGGAACGGATACCGCTGTTTCCAGGCATTGATCTGTGCCCACCAGGCGTCGCGGTTGCGGTGCTCGATCAGCGGTAGCATTGCTTCCAACGATGCCTTGGCGTCGCCCACCACCGGGACATCCACGTCGACGGTTTTGCTGATGCTGCTGGGATCGATGTCGATGTGAATGATCTTTGCCTTGGGCGCGAACCTGGCCAGATTTCCCGTGACCCGATCGTCGAACCTCGCGCCGATGCTGATGAGGCAATCGGAATCCTGGACCGCATAGTTGGCCGTCGCCGATCCGTGCATTCCCAGCATGCACAGGCTGCGTGGATCCAATTCGTCGAATGCTCCCAGCCCCAGCAGGGTTGTGGTGCAGGGAATATTTCCCTTTTCGGCGAGCTTGCGGAGCACAGGCGATGCCCCGCTGATGATCGCGCCGCCGCCGACGTAAAGGATCGGCTTTTCGCTGCGGTTGATCAGTTCGGCCGCTTCCTGCACCTGGCGTGCGTGCGCCGCCATGAAGGCGGTCTTGCGTTTCTGGATGTGGGGCCGGGGCGCATCCTCGACCTCGCGCGTGCAAATGTTGCTGGTGACATCCTTGGGTAGGTCGATCAGCACCGGACCGGGCCGGCCGCTGGTCGCCACCAAAAACGCCTCGTTGATGATGCGCGGAAGCTCATGCACGTCCTTGACGAGATAATTCCACTTCGTGCATGGCCGGGAAATCCCGGTCACATCCGCTTCCTGGAAGGCGTCGTTGCCGATGAACTTCGTGGCGACCTGTCCGCTGAAGACCAGGATCGGGATGGAGTCGAGCTGCGCCGTCGCCAGCGGCGTAATGGTATTGGTCGCCCCGGGTCCGCTGGTGACCACGCAAACACCCGGCTTGCCGGTCGCCCGCGCATACCCGTCGGCACAATGGCCGCTTCCCTGCTCGTGTCGATTCAGGATGAATTTCGCCGGACTTCTATAGAGTTGATCGAATACCGGCAGGATCGCGCCCCCCGGATATCCGAACATCACTTCCACTTTGTGTTGCTGGATCAGCATCTCGTGGAAGATCTGGGCTCCCGATTTGCCCTTGTATTTGGGCTTGGAATCGGCCGCTGTCGCGGTCACCTTTGCGTCTGTTTGAAGCGTTGCCATAGGGTTCTCTCAGTTGTAATCAATTGTCTGGATGAAAATAACGCTGAAGTGGGCCGGCTGCGCCAGTGCCACTGGCCGCGGCGCCGGCCTATCGTACGACGACCGTAAACTGCCGAAGAATGGGAATAGACCTCGACATAACGCCTAAAATCCTACGATATTTAGGGGTTATCGTCAATCTTTTTCGCATGGCTTAGATTTCGGTCGAATTCGGCGATAAATCGCACAATTCCACCGCTATCGCGGGCTGGCGGATACGGGCGGCCACCGCCTCCGCCGCGTCAGAATCATCCATCAATGTGAAGAGCGTACTGCCGCTGCCGCTCATCCGGACGGTCTGTCCGATTTGGCGCTCGAGACGCTGCCGCAACTCGCCAAGCTCCGGGCAGAGGGAAAACGCGGGCGCTTCCAAATCGTTTTTCAGCCACGGCAACAATCGTTCCGCAGGCAACTGTTGCCATGCCTTCCAGTCCGGCTGCTGTTCAATCGCGTCGCTCGATCCCAATTCCATTTCGTCGAATCGCCGGTAAACCGCTGGGGTGGACATCGAAAGCTTTGGGAAGATCAACACCGCAACCTTCGCCAGCGGATGGCCGATGGGCGTCACCCGCTCGCCGCGGCCGGCGCAGACGCTGCTCGGGCCGTGCAGGAAAAACACCACATCGCTCCCCAGCCTGGCGCCGATTTCCGCCAAGCGGCTCGTCGAATGATGCAAGCTCCACAGTTCATTGAATCCTTGCAAGGCGAACGCCGCATTGGAACTTCCCCCGCCCAGCCCACCGCCCATGGGGATTTTCTTATGCAAAATCACATCGGCCCCCAGGTGCGGGCGTCCCAGCGCCTCCCCCGCGCGCACGATCAGGTTCGATCCATCCACGGGAACATCGTGGCGATCGCATCTCAGCCGCACGCCCGGCTCGCCCTTCGCCTCCATCTCTATCGTGTCATACATTCCCACTGTGCACATCCAGCTCAGCAGCGGATGGAATCCATCCGCTCCCGGCAGCCCGATGCGCAGGTGCAAATTGATCTTTGCCGGCGAAAGTATTCGCATCCCGATTCGCTTTACCTCTCGCGATACAGCCCCTTTTCACAGATCACCGCGCTGCGATGACATCGTACGATTTCATGGCCGGAATTGTAGCCGCCGGCAACGGGCCGTATATTGGCCCCCGCCCGGTTTTTTGATGCGAGGAACCCAATGTCGTCTCGATACCTCCGCTACACTTTCTTCTGCGTCTTCTTCTTTTGCTGCCTACCCATTGCCGCGGCGGATATCCCGTCCACCCAACCCGGCGGTCCCAAAGACGCCTTCAAGGAAATCGCCCGCGATCTTACCCAAGGCAAATCCGATGAACTCCCGAGTCTCTGCCTCGCAAAACAAGAGGATTCCCGGGTATTGCTTCGCGATTTACAGGCGATCGCAACCGCCATCGGACATCTCAGGGCTGCATCATTGAAAAAGTTCGGCCCTGATTCCGTCGAATTGGTCATGCCCCAGATGGCCTCGCCCGACAGCGTCGATGGCATGACAGAAACCGACCAGCCCGATGCCGCAATTCTCACCGGCTTCGAAGCCGGAACAATTCAGATGGTGAAATCCGGCGGCCAATGGAAATTGGACATGGACTGGCTTCGCCACAGTCCGGACTTCCCAGTGTCGGGTGACTATTTCAAGCTGCTGGCCCACGCCATCCAGCGCACCGCGGATGACATCAACAGCGGCAGGCTGGAATCCCCGCAAGCCGCCCTCGATGCACTGCGAGCCCGGCAAGGTGGAATCCCCGACGACGCCACCACCGAGCCGACCACGCAGCCATGACATGAGACTGTTTCATGGCACAAAACAAGCGGCAAATCCAAGCGCTCCTGGCCGATGCCCGCGCCACGCCGCGCCACCGTCTGGGCCAGAATTTCATGATCGATGCCAATCTGGTCCGCATCGTCGCCGACGCCGGGATGATCGCTTCCGGCGATCTGGTCATCGAAGTTGGCCCCGGCACGGGGACGCTCACGGAAGAACTCCTCTCTAAAGCCCAGGTCCTGGCCGTGGAAATCGACCACGCGCTCGCCGATCTGTTGCGCAAACGGTTTGCCTCGGCGAAAAATTTCGAGCTGATCGAGGGCGATGCCCTGGCCGCCAAACATGCCCTCGATGATCGCCTTCTCGATTCGATCCGGCGCGCCAAATCGGCCGGCCGGACCGTTCGACTCGTATCCAATCTTCCCTACAACATCGCCTCGCCCCTGCTGATCGAATTGCTGATCGCCGGCGTTGATGTGCTGGCCTGCACCGTGCAGAGGGAAGTCGCCGGCCGCCTGCGCGCCGCGCCGAATTCGCCCGATTACGGCACGCTGTCCATCATGGCTCAGCTTCTTGCGCGAGTGGAAATGCTGCGAACCCTGCCCCCGCAGGCTTTCTGGCCCAGGCCAAAAATTGATTCGGCGCTGGTGCGCCTGACGCGCCAGGATCGCCTGGGAAACCGCACGGCCGAGTTGAGCGCTTTTGTCCGCCGCATCTTTTCCGCGCGCCGAAAAACCCTTCGCAATGCCGTCGCACTGGCCAGCGATGACGCGGAGAATCTGCTCACCTCCGTCGGCATCAGTCCAAAGGACCGTCCCGAATCGGTTTCGCCCGAAAACTTCCTGCGGCTATTCAGATCATTTTCAGAAAAAATCTAGCGGCTCACCCTTTTCAATCCAATATTTAACCGCGGAGCACGCGGAGATCGCTGAGAAGAGGCGAGAAGAATTTGTTCTTGTGTTTCTTCTCCGCGTTTGTCTCTGCATTGCAAAGCTGTGGCATCTTGTTTTTTTGGCAAGGTTCAGTGGTCATGCGGCAAGTTTGGTTACGTCGGCCTCGCGAAGAATCAACGCGGCGCTCATCGTCTTGTGCCCCTGG
>Ga0187864_10000108_pt1 | contig 92730 bp, 80 predicted proteins | sample June2016WEW_11_4_FD_132985 | JGI IMG/M metagenome (GOLD analysis project Ga0187864, IMG submission 132985) | Peatland microbial communities from SPRUCE experiment site at the Marcell Experimental Forest, Minnesota, USA - June2016WEW_11_40 | ecosystem: Environmental > Terrestrial > Soil >... | reverse complement strand
CGTGGCCTCCTGTTGATGAGTGATGTCGTTGAACAACACCATTCTCGCAGAAGGCCATGGCTGGCGCGAGCGATCACAAGGCGCGCAGTGGCGCGGACTTATGAACTAACTTCGTGGCATTAGATGAGGATGCCTTCAAGACGCTCATACGCGCCGCTGCAGCCCTGAACAGGTCATCGGCCCGATAGTCGAATCCGGCGCCTCATGAGTTGGCGTCTATCTTCGCGAAGTTCGCGCCTTCGCGGTTGTTTTGCTCCGCCCCCGGAGAACCGACGAGTCCTGACCGATGTCCACCCCACCTTGCCAACCCCATGTCCATCGCTATACTTCCCGATTCGCAACAATTTACGGTTTCTGGAGAAGCGTTCATGTCAGTGAAGTTGAGATTGAAGCGGATGGGCCGGAGCAATCTGGCGTTTTTTCGGCTCAGCGCCATCGACTCGCGCTCGCCACGTGATGGCCGCGTCATTGAAGAGCTTGGATTTTACGATCCGCGCACCAAGGACGTGGCCAAGCAGTTCGTGGCCAAGCTGGATCGGTGCAAGTATTGGCTGGATGTCGGGGCGGTGCCGTCGGAAACGGTTTCGTCGCTGCTGAAAAAGAGCGGGTTGGATCACAAGCAGTTGCGGTTGCCCAAGCCGGGAAAGCCTAAGCCGGCCGCGGCGGAGGCGCCGAAGAAAGAGGCTGTGGCCAAGACGGAAGCGCCGGCTGGCGCAACTCCGACTGCTGAGGCGCCGGCGGCGGCCCCGGCTGGCGAGGCGCCCGTGGCGGAGGCGAAAGAGGAAAAGCAGGAAGCGGGGGCGAAATAGTTTCGCGGCGAGGGTGTCGTGCGGATTGACATTCTCACGCTATTCCCGGAGATGTTTAACGCGGTGCTGGGGACCAGCATTCCCAAGCGGGCCGCGCAGAAAGGACTGGTCAGCTATCACCTGACGAATATCCGCGATTTTGCCACCGACGCGCATAATTCGGTGGACGACAAACCGTTCGGCGGCGGTCCGGGGATGGTGATGATGTGCCAGACCCTGTTTGATGCCGTCGAATCGATCGAGCGGCAGGATCCGGCCAAGTGCGTTCGCGTTCTGCTGACCCCGCAAGGACGCTTGTTCGATCAGGGCGTGGCCAAGGAATTGGCCGCGAAGGATCGGCTGCTGCTTATCGCGGGTCACTACGAAGGTTTTGACGAGAGGATCGCGCAGGGCCTGGCCCCGATGGAGATCAGCGTCGGCGATTACATCCTGAGCGGCGGGGAGTTGGCGGCGATGGTGGTGGTGGATGCGGTGGTGCGCCTTTTGCCCGGCGCGCTCGGGGCCGAGGATGGGGCGGCCGACGAAACATTCGCCGATGGGCTGCTGGAATATCCGCAGTACACGCGGCCTCGGGAATTCCGGGGCATGGCGGCGCCGGACGTGCTGTTCAGCGGCAATCATGCCGAGATCGCCAAATGGCGGCTCGCGCAACGGCAGGAGCGAACGAAACAGCGCCGGCCGGATTTGTGGCAGGCGTATTTAGCGAGGCTGGCGGGAGAGCCGGGCCGATAGGTATATAGAATAGCATTCCGCATGAAGCGGTGGATCGGAGTCGGTCATGACGAACAAGTATCTTCAACTCGTGGAGCAGCCGCATCTTAAGAAGGAAGTTCCGCAGTTCGCGGTGGGCGACACGGTGGACGTGGCCACTCGGATCATCGAAGGCGAGAAAGAGCGCATTCAGGTCTTCAGCGGGGTGGTGATCATGAAGAAGGGGGCCGGGACGAACGAGACATTCACGGTGAGGCGAATCGTGAACAATGAAGGCGTGGAGCGGATTTTTCCGCTGCATTCGCCGTTCATTTCGCGCGTGATCGTCAAGCGGAGCGGGGAATCCCGGCGGGCGAAGCTGTTCTACCTGCGTGGTCGCGTGGGCAAGGCGACTCGTCTGTCGGAGAAGCGAAAGACGGGCAAGAAGGACGACGCCGGGAAGGCGACGGACAAGCCGGAATTGGCCGCATCGGGGGCGACGTAGGAATAATCGGACCGCGGACGCCGAGACGCGGAAACCAGAAATCCGAAACCAGAATGACGAATCAAATCCGAAGCCCGAATGACGAAGCAGGCTTTGATTCGGATTTCTGGTTTCGGGCTTGATTCGTCATTCGGGTTTCGGATTTCTGGTTTCCGGGTCTGCGGCATTTGGGGTTGCGGGGAAATCTTCGGCGAGCATAATCCCTTGGCATGTTTGAGTGGCTGACCAAGAGGTTCAAGCCCGCGGCGCCGCGCGATGCGCTGGGACAGCGCGGGGAGAACGTGGCGGCCAAGCATCTCCGCGATCAGGGGTACAGAATCATCGAGAGGAATTTCAGGTGCGAGGTGGGGGAGGTGGATATCATCGCGCGCGATGGGAAAACGCTGGTGTTCGTGGAAGTGAAAACGCGGGCGTATGAAGATCCGATGCCGGAGGAGCAGGTGAACAATCTCAAGCGGCATCAGTTGACGAAGGCGGCGAAGTTTTACCTCTCGCGCTACGGGACGCCGCAACCGCCGGCGCGGTTTGATGTCGTTGCGATCGTCTGGCCAAGCGGACGGGACCCGCAGATTCGCCATACGCCCGATGCGTTTGAGGCGACGTTCTAAGAGAACGTCATTTGTCATTGGTCATTCGTCATTGGTCTAGTGCGCACTTTTGCGCGCGAGCGTTTCGCAAATGACAAGTGACAAATGACAAGTGACCACTGACCAATGACCAACCCCAATGATCGACACGCATTGCCATTTGACGGATCCTCGGCTGTTCGAGCAGCTCTCGGCGGTTTTGGAGCGGGCGGCGGCGGCGGGGGTGCGCAACATCGTGACCATCGGCACGCATCCGGCGGATTGGGAGGCGGCGTTTGCCGTGACGATGGGGCGGCCGAATATTCGCTGCGCGGTCGGCGCCCATCCGAATCATTGTCATGAGATCGAATTCGAGGAGTTGGGGCGTTTGCGACAATATGTTGGGTCGCCGGCGGTGGCGGCGGTCGGAGAAATGGGGCTGGACTATCACCACAATTTCGCGAGCCGCGAGCTTCAGGCCAAATATTTCCAGACACAGTTGGAACTTGCGCAGAATGCGAAGTTGCCGGTGGTGATTCATTGCCGGGAAGCGGTGGATGATTGCCTTTCGATTCTGGCGGCGTTTTCGGGTGTGCGGGCGGTGTTTCATTGTTTCACGGGGACAAAGGAGGAGGCGCGGCGGATTTGGGACGCGGGTCATCTGACCGGGTTTACCGGAGTGCTGACGTTTCGCAACGGGCAGGAGCTGCGCGAGATCGCCGCGGAGGCGCCGGCGGATCGGATCCTCGTGGAAACCGACGCGCCGTATCTCAGCCCGGAGCCGATGAGAAGGCAGAAGATCAATGAGCCGGCGCTGGTGGTTCACACGGCGGCGGTCCTGGCGGCGGCACGCGAAATCAGCCTGGAAGAGTTGGATGAATTGACAACGAAAAATGCGCTGCGGTTTTACCGGTGGGTTGGGGATTGAGCGCTGAATTTGCGTCCGGGATTCTCCGATATCCAGAACGCGCTCCCCTTCGGGTCGCGGCTAAACGTCGGAAAGGATTCGAGAATTGTGGGCCGCGGTTTGGCGCGGGTCAGCCTTGCATGCTGATGGTGGCTTCCATGCGGGGATCGGGGCCTGGGACGGGGATATGCGACGCGGCTGCGGCGGCTCTGGTTTTGGTCACCTGGTCCAGAAGCATGACCCAGGTTTCTCGCTGGTATTTCAGAATCCCGATCGCCTCGTCGAGGGATTCCACATGGTGGTTTAAGTTGGCATCGACGAGCTTTCGGTACGCATAGGCGTAAAGCCCCTTGAGCTTCTTGCATAGATCGGGCAAGACGTCCGCCCTGAGGGCGCATATCAACTGGTTGACGATGGCCGAGGCCTTGGTGAGAAGCTGATAGCTCTGTTCGTAGTTTTTGTTCTGGAGGGCGGCGCGGGCCTGCTCGCTGAAGCGGATCGCGCCGTCGAAGAGCATGAGCTGCAATTGCTCGGCGGTGGCGGTGAGCACCTTGGTTCGCAGATACTTTTGGGATTGGGGATTTGGGTTCATAGTGCGTGCTCAAACGATCATCAACTGCTGGAGGAACTGGAAGAACCGGACGAGCTGCTGCCCGATCCAATTGAACTGACGCCGCTGGAACTCGACGATCCGCTTGAGACCTTGAGACTGCTCAGGGCGGAGAGCAGCGCGCCCTGGCTTTGCAGCGAGGCAAGGGTGCTCTCCATGCTGTTGAACTCGTTCTGCAACTGCGTTTTCTTCTCGGCGAGGATGGTGTTGAGTTCGTTGATCTGGTCCTGGTATTGGCTGATCTGGGTATTGAGGGTGTTGGTTTGCAGCGTGATCGAGCCGTTGGCCGGATCGGTCAGGGCGTTCATCGAATTGGAGATGACATTGCCCAGTCCGATGGTGGCGTCGCTGAAAAGGTTCTGGACTGCGGTGGGGTCGTTGGCGAAGGCGGTCTCGAAGGTGTTCTGGTCAAAAGTGAGGGTCGTGCCGCTGGTGGTTTCGCCGTTGGCGTTGACGGTGATGCCGATGTCCGCCAGGTCCTTGTATTGTCCGGCACCCTGGACGACGGTGTTGATCATGTTGTAGATGGCATCTTGCGCCTGCTGGGTGGTGGCGTCGCCGAGGAGGATCCCTCCGACGTTTTTGGTCGTGTCGTACTGCGTGTCGGTGGTGATGGTGCCGACGAGGGAATTGAAGTCGCTGACGAAATTCTGGAGTTGTCCGACGACGTTGCTCGGGTCGGGCGCGACGCTGAGGGTGACGGGGCTGCTGCTGGCGCTGACAAGACTGACGGTGACGCCCTTGATGATGTTGGTGAGCTGGTTCGTGTTTGAAGTGATGAGCAAGGGCTGAGTGCCGGACGATCCTCCGTAGAAGACGGCGGCATCCTGGGCATTGACGAGGTTGCGGATGCCCAGGTTGGTTGTGCCGCTGTCGATGAGGACGCGTCCGGCCTCACCGGAATTGACGGCCGTGAGGGAAAGACGGTAGGGGGAAGTGCTTGAACCGTCGTTAATGATGCTGGCGGTGACGCCGAAGCCGAGCTGGTTGATCTTGCCTTGAACGGAGGAGAGGGTGTCGGCGCTGGTCACGGTGATGGTTTTCTCGAGCGCGCCGTCGAGGGTGGTTCCGGTGGCGGCGCCGGCGATGTTGAGGTTGGCGGCGGTGGTTCCGCCGCCGAGATCGGTGACGGTCAGTTTTCCCGATCCGCCCGCGGTGTCGGTCAGCAGGATGCCGTTTCCGTTGGCGTTGATCGAAGCGGTAACGCCGGCGCTCTTGGAATTGATGGCGTTGATCGCGTCGCCGATGGTGGTGTATGTTCCCTGGGTGAGGTCGATGATCGTGGTTTTGCCGGCGGAATTCTGGATCTGGAACTGCCCGAGAGCAACGCCCGCGCCGCCGCTGTAGCTGCTGAGCAGCGTATTGAGCGAGACGTATTTGCGCTGGAGGTTTGGGCCATCGACGGTTTGAGTGCTGGGGGCAAACGTGCCGGCGATCCCAAGCGCGGCCGCGGTGGCGGAATTGACGTCGCCGATGACGAGGTTGCCGGTCCCACCGCTGTTGTCCACGATTTGCAGGCCGGTTCCGGAGGCGTTGAGCGAGGCGGTGACTTTAACGCCGGAGGCATTGTTATTGATGTCGCTGACGATGTCACTGAGGGAGGTTGCTCCGGAGAAGTTGATCGTCCCTGCGTGGCCGGCGCGGTCGGTGATGGAAACGGTTCCCAGCGGAATTCCGGAGCCGCCCTTGAGGGAGCTAAGGAGGACGGAATCGAGCCCGGCGAGGAGCGGGGCGCCCTGAAGCGTGTTTCCGCTAGCGCTGCCGGTGAGGCCGAGATTGGCGGCGGCTTCGGAGCCGTTGTCCGGCGTAACCGTGAGGGCGCCGCTTCCGCCGCTCCTGTCGGTCAGAGTGATGCCGTTGCCGGCGGCATTGATGGAAGCGGCGAGCTTCGATCCGCCGGCGGTGTTGATGTCGTTGATCACCTCGCCGACGGTTTTAGCTCCGTTGAGGGAGACGTTGATCTGCGTGCCGTCGCCGACGGTGACGGTGAAGTCGTTCTGGCCGGCGGTGGTGGTGGCGACGCCGTTGCCGTCGTTGAGCTGCGCCAGGGTCGTGCTCGCGCTGATGAAGTTGATGTTGGATCCGGTGAGAGTGTTACCGGCACCGGCGATGCCGAGGGATTGCGCGGCCGTTCCACCGTTGAGGTCCTGAATCGTCAAAGTGCCGGAGCCCCCGCTTTGATCGGTGATGACCAGGCCCTGGTCGGTGACGCCGGCGTGCACGCTGACGCCCACGGCGTTATTGATCTGGTTGACCACGTCATCGAGATTCACGTCATTGGAAGTGTCAATGACGGTGGAATTGCCGCTGCGGTCGGTGATGCGGAATTGGCCGGGCGAAACGCCCGCGCCGCCGTTGAGCTGTGAAAGGGGGGTCTGGGATGAGGCTTCTCCGCCGCCCTCTTCGAGCGTGATCGTGCCCGCGCCGACGGGGGCGGAAGTGGAATCGGAGAATCCGTTGCTGATGCTTTGCTGGGTGGAGACGAGCTTGGCGACCTGAAATTGATAGCTGCCGACCGCCGCGCCCACGCCGGCGGTGGCGGTCAGGACATTGGGATTGCTGCTGTTGGTCGTGGCGTTCTGAAAGGTCTGCGGCAGGGCCAGGCTCTGGCCGATTTGCTGCATTCCGGTCAATTGCGTTTCCAGGGATTGATACGCCTTTTCCTGTGCCTGGGCGGAAGTGATCTGGGTTTGGAGCAACTGGTTGGGCGCTGAATCAATGGAGATCAGGGCGTCAATAATTGCGCCGGTGTTGATCCCGCTGATCAAACCGATGCTGGAGGTGATGGTGCCCATGGACTCTCAATCGTCCAAAACGCTTCCGCGATATAAAACCGACCAATTCCTGTTTTTGGGATCGGCAATGGCGGCTTCAATCTGGGATTCCAGGTCGTAGGCGACGCGATCCAAGGCTGGGGCATCGGTCAGAAGTTGCGCGACGGCCCAGCGGTCCAGGAACATGAGACAGGCTTCGCGCACTTTGCGGAGTCTGTGAGCGGTTCCAACCCACCCGGCCTGTGAGCTATCGGAGTTGCTCATCCTCGGAATTATCGGAACTGGTAGGCGCGGAACATGAAGGAAATGGGGCGGGGTTTGGTTCCGCGGGGATTGCATGGAGCGGAATTTCGCCCCCGGTCAGTGACCGGGGGTTAAATGGTGATGCCGGATGCCGCGGCGGGGGTGTGGGCATTGCAAATGGGAGGGGGGGAAGTAGCCTTGAGTCGTATGCGATCGGATGGACGCGGGGCGGATGAGCTTCGAGCGATTTCTGTTCGGCGGCAATTCACTCAGAGTCCGCCGGGATCGGTGCTCTGGAGCCAGGGGAAGACTGTGGTGCTGTGTACAGTGTCTATCGCGGCGGAATTGCCGCCTTGGTTTGACGACCAGCGCGCGGGGGGTTGGGTGACGGCGGAATATGTGATGCTGCCCAGTTCCACGCCACAGCGCAAACCATGGCCGAAAATCGGGCACACCGATTCGCGCGGGACGGAGATCCAGCGGCTCATCGGGCGGTCGCTCCGGGCCGCCATCGACTTGAGCAGGGTCGGCCCGCATACGCTGGCGGTGGATTGCCAGGTTTTGCAGGCCGATGGTGGAACTCGGACGGCGTGCATCTCGGCGGCGTACGTGGCGCTGCGCGATGCGGTGGCGAAATTGCCCAGGTCCATGCCGATGCCAAGAATGCTCGGCAAGAGCACGACCGATCCCAGCGGGGCGACGTTGCCGCGATATGATGCGTCGCTCTACAATCCGGCGGCGGCGATGGCGAATCAACTCGCTGCCATCAGCGTGGGTCTGGTGGATGGAGAGGTGCTGCTCGATCTGGATTATGACGATGATTCGCGCGCGGAGGTGGACATGAACGTCGCCTACACCGCGGCGGGGAAATTCGTCGAAATCCAAGCCAGCGCTGAAAACGGAGTGGGGTTCGATCGCGGACGCATGGGTGAAATGCTGGACATGGCGACGAAAGGCTGCCGCGGGGTGATGGAGCATCAGCGGCGGGCGCTGGGGGATTGAGCGCGCGTCTTAGCCGTCCGGCTTTCCCAGGAACTGCACGCGCATCGAGCCGTAGTCGCGAATATCCAGGGGGCGAAGGGCCGGCAGATCCAAACGGTCGCCAACATCGTGGCGGAAAACGACCAATCCCTTCGGCGAAAGATGTTTGGCCGCGATCTGAGCGGCCAGGGTTGTCAAATCACCTGCTCGATCGGTCAGGAAGGCGTAGGGTGGATCGAGGAAAAGAAGATCGGCGCGGCGGGCGGGTTCGGGGGCGGAGGCGAACCAACTGAACACATCGGCGCGAATGATTTTGCAGCGGTCCTGCACGGCCAAACTCGCGATGTTCTTTTGCAGGCGATCCAGCGCCGATCGGTCGGATTCGTAGAAAGTTACCGAGGCCGCGCCGCGGCTTAGACTTTCCAGGCCCAGGCTGCCGGTGCCGGCGAAGAGGTCGCAGACCACGGCGCTTTCGAGCCAGGGCGAGACGATGTCGAAAACGGATTGCTTGACGCGATCGGTGATGGGGCGGGTCACGCCGCCCGCCGGCGGGAGCAACTTTCGGCTTCGGAATTCGCCGGCGATGATGCGCATCCGACAAATGTAGCCAATGGAAGGGACGTTCCGCTAGAATTGCCGTCCGTGGCGGATCGGAGTGTACATTACGAAGCGGCGTTTGAGGCGTGTTTGCGAGAGCGCGGCATCCCCTACGTCGCGGTGGACGAGGCCAAGAGGGCTTTGTTCGCCAATGCCCGGCTCAAGAGCTTTGATTTCGTGGTTTACAGCAAAAATGGCCCGAATCTGCTGATCGACGTGAAAGGAAGAAGCCGCCGCAATCGCTCCGAGCGGGCCGGGTTCGAGACCTGGGCAACCGAGCACGATGTCAACGACCTGATGGAATGGGAGCAGGTGTTCGGGGCGGGGTTCAAGGCGGTGCTGATGTTTATCTATTGGATCGATCCGCCGCTGAGCGCCCAATCCGGCATGTTCCACCATCGAGACAAATGGTATCTGATCATGGGGATCGATTTGGCGGAGTACCGCGCGCACATGAGGCGGCGCTCGGCCAAGTGGGAAACGGTCTGTTTGCCGGCACAGGAATTTCGCTCGCTTGCCCGGCCGCTGGAAACCTGGTTATGATGGATCGTATGCGGCGAAGGTTAGCTTTTTTTATTGTCCTGCTGACGGTGGCATTAGCGCCGCTTTCGGCGATGGCGGACGACACCGCGCCAAAAAGCTATGACGGACGGCTGGACGATTATGCCCAGCCGGTGACGCTCGATAGCGGCGGGACGGCACTGACTTATTTTTTGTTGGTCGGGCTGGGCGTTATCGGCCTGCTCGCACTGTTTAAGAATGCCAGGCGTTCGCATCTGGATTGATCGTCAAGCAGATAAACCATCAACGGGAGGCATCGATGAAATCGACTGTCTTGTGGGGCTTGGTCGGCCTGAACGCGGTGCTGCTGCTGCTGTTTGCCGGGCAGTTTAACCGGCTGAATACGGCGCAGGCGCAAATTCATCGTCCGGCGGATTACCTTCTGATCCCCGGCGAGGTAAACGGCGGGTCGACGGCGCTGGTGTATATCATCGATTCGACCAACGGCCGGCTTGGGGCGATGGCCTATGATGAATCGAGCCGAATGCTCCAGACGATGCCCCAGATCGATCTCAACCGGGTTTACAGCGCCGCGGTGGGACGCTGATTGCCCGAACTCAACTGATTCAAAGAGGTCAACATGGACCGAAAACTGATTGCCATTTGCGTTCTGACGATTTCGGCGGTCGCGCTGATGATCGCCAATTTTGTCGCCCCCGCCGCCAAGGCCGATGTGGCGGTCAACAGCCACGACTATCAAGCGGTGACGGCCCGCGTGCAGGGGGGCGGGGAAGGGCTTTACATCCTCGATAACCGCACCGGGCTGATCGTCATCTTGACATATGATCCAAACACGCGGTCGCTGATTCCGCGGGCGGCGCGTCCGGTGATGGATGCCTTTCGATAATGCCGTCTCGCGCGACAAACATGCCCGGAGAGATTCGTTACGACTGGACGGAGCCGCGGATCCGCGCGCTGGCGGAGATGGGGCTCCTGGACCTGGTGTTCCGGGCGGCGGAGGTTCATCGTCGCTATCACGACCCGCGGGAAGTGCAGGTCTGCAAGCTGATTTCGATCAAGACGGGGGCCTGCCCGGAAGATTGCGCCTATTGCTCGCAGTCCTCCCGATACGAGACGGACGTGCGGGCGACGGCCCTGATGGAGCGGGAGGAGGTCCTGGAAATCGCGCGGCGCGCCAAGGAAGCGGGGGCGAGCCGGGTTTGTCTCGGCGCGGCTTGGCGGGAGGTCAAGGACAACCAGCAGTTTGATCGCGTGCTGGAAATGGTGCGCGGCGTGAGCGATCTTGGCTTGGAAGTCTGCTGTACGCTCGGGATGCTGAATGAGCATCAGGCCAGGCGACTCGAAGAAGCCGGGCTTTATGCGTACAACCACAACGTCGACACGTCCCAGCGGTTTTACGAGACGATCATCACGACGCGGAAGTTTGCGGATCGGCTCAAGACGATAGAGCAGGTTCGCAAGACCGGCGTGACGGTTTGTTCGGGCGGGATCATCGGGATGGGAGAGACGATGGAAGATCGCCTGTCGATGCTGCAAACTCTGGCGACGATGCGGCCGCATCCAGAATCGGTGCCGATCAATATTTTGGCGAAGGTGCCGGGCACTCCGATGGCGGATCGGCCGGATGTGCCGATCTCCGATGCGGTTCGGATGATCGCGCTGGCGAGGCTGCTGATGCCGGCGTCGGTGGTGCGGCTGTCGGCGGGGCGGGCAAAGCTGTCGGTGAGCGATCAGGCGCTTTGCTTCCTGGCCGGAGCCAATTCCATTTTCTCCAGCGACGACGGGCAAATGCTCACCCAGGCGGTTCCATCGCCGAATTACGATGCGGATGCGGCGCTTCTGGAACTGCTGGGCCTGCGGCCGCGGGAGCCGTTCAAGAAGGCGAATCGCACCGAGGATGAAGCGGCTGCGCTGGCGTGATCGACGAAAGCGCCCGCGTTTCCGCGGCGTTTCATCTTAATTCTCAAATCTCGCATTTCAGATTTCAAATTCGAGGTTCTTCATTTCGCCGGGCCATGCGTGTGGGCCGAATCGCCCATGGTGGGTGAGTAAACCGGCAGGCGAATGGTGAAGGTGGTGCCTTCGCCCAGGGCGCTTTTCAGGCTGATGGAGCCATCGTGCTCATCGACGATTTTCTTGGCGACGGCCAGGCCCAGGCCGGTGCCGCGATTCCCCTTGGTGGAATGGAACAGCTCGAACATGTGGTTCATCAGGTTGGGCGGTATGCCGACGCCGTTGTCGATGACCTCGATGATGGATTCGCGGCTTTCGCTGTCGTAACGGCAAACGACGCGGATGAGGCCCTTGTTAGGTTCGACGGCGTCGAGGGCATTGTTGAGAAGATTCATCAGCACTTGATGAAGGCCGTCCGGGTCGGCGGGGAAGGCGGGATGATTGGGCTCGACGTCGGCGACGGCCATGACGCCCTTGTCGTTGGCGGCGGTGGCGACCAGTTCGAGGCATTCCTCAATCAGGACCTTGGGGTTGATCTGCTCCATCTTCGGCTCGCGCGGGCGGCTGTAGGCCAGGAGATTCATCGTCAGGTTGTAGATTTTCTCGAGGTTTCGATCGACGACGCGCCAGCCCTTGGCGGCCTGGGGGAGATTCCCGGCGCGAAGGCCCATCTCGACGACGTCCGCGCCGCCGCGCAGCGCCTGGAGAATGTTCTTGATCGAATGGGACAAGGCGGCGGTGGTTTCGCCGACGGCCGCTAGACGTTCGCCCTGGAGGCCCGCCTGGTAGAGCTTGGCGTTGGTGGCGGCCAGGCCGGCCTGCATGCCGATGGCCGTCAGCAGGCGAAGCTGATCGGGAGCATAGGTGTAATTCTTGACCGAGCTGTCGACGTAGATGATCCCGATGATCTCTTCCTGGCTTTTGCCGGACAATTTGCTCGACTTGATCGGGACGCACAGTGCGCTGCGGATGCCGAGGTTGTGAACGCTTTTGCCGGCGGAGAAACGGCGGTCCGCCATGGCGTTGCTCGAGAGGACGCCTTCGCCGCTGCTGAGCACGTGATTGATGATCGTGCGCGAGGCGTGAATTTTTTCGGGGATCGGCTTTTGCTCGGATTCGACGGCAATGCGGGCGTCTTCGTCGTTGGCCTTGGTTTTTGAGCCTTCGTCTTCGCGCGTGCGGACGACTTTGGGGACCAGCTCGCCTTTCTTTTCGTCGTAAAGGAAAATGATTCCGTGGTCAGCCTTGACGTGCTCGAAAACCAGGTCCATGACGACTTCCAGCACCTGGTCCACGCCGAAGCTGCTCCCCAGCGCCGCGCCGAGCTGGTAGAGGATTTTAAGATTGGCCATGGCGACGGCGGCGGGCTCCGGAACGGCCAGGACCATGGAGTCTTCGGATGAGGGGACGGTGTGCATGATGGAGCTGTCCATCCCCGCTTCGACGCCGGCGAGGGCGACGTTGCCGCCGCTGGACCGCGTCACGCCGGGCTGGGCGCCGAAAACCATCAGCGTTCTGCCGACGCGAATCTGGTCTCCCAGTTTCAGCGAGAACCGATTGTTCACACGCGTGCCATTGATGTAGCTGCCGTTGGCGCTGCCCATGTCGCGTAAAACCCACTCGCCGTCATTCGGCAGGAGTTCGGCGTGTTGGCGGCTGACGGTGTTGTCGGTGATGGGCAATTGGCGGCTGTCGCGGCCGATCAATACCGGAGCGTCGGGCAATTCAAATCGCCGCCCCTTGTCCGGACCCTGCAATACCAGGAGGGTAAGCACGAGATCAGTTTATCGCTGGGGCGACGGCGGGGAAAGGCCCCGTTCGACGCCGATTCTCGGCAAAGAGCGCCCCGAGGGCGGGCCGGCTAAACCGTTGGCTCAGAAGCGAAGACTGATGAACGCGCCGGCGCGAAATTCCTGGGCGTGGTTTCCGAAGGCGCCAAAACCGCCCCAGGCGGACATATAGGAGAGTTCCAGCCCGGCCGCGGCGGGGCCCCAGCCGACGCCGGCTTGGATTGCCGGACGGATTTCGAATGCCGCCCCGGTATGGTTCAGGGTGTTGAAAATGGTGAAGTTGCCGTTTTGGGCAACCTGGTCAATCGAATAAGTGTTAACCAGCAGCCCCGCGCCGATTCGCGGCTTGAGAAAGATGTTGGTGCGGGGTAACCAGAATTCCAGGGCGAAACGAGGCTCGATTTCGAAGTTCCCCAGATCCGAGTTGAGATTCTCCTCGCCAAAGACATTGTTGCCATTCTGGACGGCGACATCCTGGCTATCCCAATAACCTGTGCCGGTGAGTCCAAAGCCCAGGAGAGCGGGAGAGCCGGGGTAGGGGAAGTGCCAGGCGAAGTCGCCGTCGATGTAAGCCCCGTCCTTGTCGTAGAAGAGTCCGGGGCTGGTTCCGGTATGGAGATGCGAGTAGCCGGCCCCGAGCGAGTATTCGCCGAACTGGGCGGATGCCACGGAACAGGAGATCAGGAGTCCCAACACAAAACAAAAGCCGCGCACCGATAATGATCGCATAATGCCCCTTTCATTTTGCGGCAATTATCCGGTCGCGCGGCGGTTACGGTCAATAGCCATTTTTCGGCAATAGAGGTTTCGCAGGCATTTTTGCGATGGCGGATCAGGTCTTGAGCACGGCCGGTGCGGTTGAGTCCGCTTCATTGCGCGTCTCGCGCTCGTACGCGGCCTTCAACAGATTCCGAAGAATCATCAGCAGGGTATCGGATTCCAAAAACCCCTTGGGCATGCGCAGGTAGACGGTCTTCTCGTCGATCACCCGCAACGATCCGGGCGCGCCGGTCAGGCCAGCCTGGGCTCGCGAGGCGTTGCCCACGGTGAGCACCACGTCCGGGTCCTTTTTGATAATGCTTTTGATCCCGAAAATACCGGCCAGCAGCCGCAATTCCGTCAATGCCATCAATAGCACCGCCGGGCGCGGGGGCGGTCCGAAGGCGTCGGTTAAATCCTGTTCCAGCAGGTTCAGCATTTCCAGAGAGGTGCATCGCGTCAATCGTCGATAGACATCCATTCGCTGGCGATCGGCGGCGATCCATTGCTTGGGGACCAGGGCGGAGACGCCGATGTCCAGGTGCGCCTCGGGCTTGACGGCCTTGGGCTCGTTTTTGAGTTGGCGGGTGGCCTCTTCGAGAAGCTGGCAATACATTTCGTAACCGACGGTGGAGATGTGGCCGCTCTGCTCGGGGCCGAGGATGTTTCCAGCGCCGCGAATTTCCAGGTCGCGCATGGCGATCTTGAAGCCGGCGCCGAGATGGCTGTACTCCTCGATGGCCTTCAATCTCTTGGCGGCAACCGGCGTTACGGGGCGATCCGTCGGCAATAATAGATAGCAATAGGCGCGGTTCTTGTAGCGGCCGACCCGGCCGCGAAGCTGGTGCAGCTCGCTCAGGCCGAATCGGTCGGCCTGATTGATGAAAATGGTGTTGGCGTTGGGAATGTCCAACCCACTTTCGATGATCGTGGTGCAAACCAGGACATCCGCCTCGTGGCGGATAAATTTCATCATCACGTCTTCCAACTCCCCTTCGGGCATCTGGCCATGGCCGATGATGATCCGGGCGTCGGGCACGAGCTTGAGAATCTCATCGGCGGCCTCGGCGATGTTGTAGACGCGGTTGTGCACGAAATAGACCTGCCCCTCGCGATTCAGCTCGCGGACGATGGCCTGTTGAATGCGCTGTTTGTCGTAGGCGATGACCTCGGTGACGATGCTGCGGCGGTCCTGCGGGGCGGTGGTCAGCGAGCTGATGTCGCGCAGGCCCAACATGCCCATGTGCAGCGTGCGGGGGATGGGGGTGGCTGACATCGTCAGGACGTCCACGGTTCGTCGCATCTGCTTCAATCGCTCTTTATGCGTCACGCCGAATCGCTGCTCCTCGTCGATCACGACCAGGCCGAGATCGGCAAACTTCACGTCCTTGCTCAAGATTCGATGGGTGCCGATCAGGATGTCGATTTGTCCGGCGGCAGTGCGTCGCACGGCTTCCTTTTGCTCTTTTGCGGTCTTAAACCGGCTGATGGATTCGACGTGGAACGGGTAATCCGCCATTCGCTCGCGGAAGGATCGCTCGTGCTGTTCGGCCAGCACGGTCGTCGGCACCAGGATCGCCACCTGTTTGCCGTATTCCACCGCCTTGAAGGCGGCGCGCATGGCCAGTTCGGTCTTGCCGTATCCGACGTCTCCGCAGAGCAAGCGGTCCATCGGGCGGGGTTTTCGCATGTCCTGCTTGATTTCCTCGGAGCCGGCGATCTGGTCGGCCGTCGGCTCGTACGGGAATTCCGCTTCGAATTCTTTTTGCCATTCGGTATCGGGCGGATAGGCGACGCCTTCCTGGGCGGCGCGGGCGGCCTGCACGTCGAGCAAATCGGCGGCCATATCCATGATGGCTTCGGAGACTTTCGCCTTCTGCTTTTCCCAGACGCCGCTGCCGAGGCGTGAAAGCCGGGGATGCCCGTGAAACCCGCCGATATATTTCTGCACCAAATTGATCCGCGCCGCCGGAACGTGCAGGACAGCGCTGTCGGCGAATCGGAGAGTGAGATATTCCTCGCTCTTGCCGTCCTTGGTCATGGCGTGCATGCCGGTGAACTTGGCGATGCCGTGGGCGACGTGGACGACATAATCCCCCTCCATCAGATCGAGGAATGAATCGACGGGTCGGGAGGCGATGACCTTGCCGACGCGCCGGCGCTGCTCGTAGCGGTGAAACAGCTCGTGATGGCCGAGGAATGCCGCGGGCTTCTGCGCGTCGCCGAAATCCCAGACGAATCCGCGATGCAGGTAGCCGATGGATGCTTCGATCCCGGCGCTGAGGCCGGGGACTTCGCCGTCGATCAGCTCGATGAAGCGTTGTTTCTCCCCCTCATTCTCGCAGAAGATGGTGACATCATGCGTCTGGGCGGTCTCGGCCAGTTCCTTGATCGCCTTCTTGGCTTCGGTCTCGAATCTCTGCAGCGAACCGGCCGGCAGGCGAACGTGGGGGACGTTGTCTGGGACCATCATCGCCTGCTGATCGAACTGACTCAGCTCGACGCGGGCGAATTGCGAAGCGAGCTGGAGGATCGCATTCAGCGGATAAATTCCCTTCACCTCGCTCAGGCGATCGAGATAACTTTTGGATTGCTCGGCGATTTCGAGGGGGGCCCATAACGCGACGATTCCGTCGGCGGGTAAATAGCTGAAAAGGCTGGTCGATTCGCCGGTTTCGGGCAGCTGTCCCTTGATGTCGATGACCCAGACACGTTGCAGCGTCTCGCCGGAGCCTAGGGAGTCGAGATCGAAGCGGCGGATGGATTCGATTTTGTCGTCGAAGAAATCAACGCGGAAGGTGAAGCCGAATTGCTCGCCGGCCTGGGCGAAAATTCCGGGCAGATAAATGTCGATGATTCCGCCGCGGACGGCGAAATCGCCGGGGACCTCGACTTGTTCGAGGCGGCTGTAGCCGTGTTCGGCCAGCCAGACGATCAGTTTTTCAGGCTCGAGCTTTTGGCCGGGTTGGAGGGAGAGCATCAGGTGCTGCAACTGCCGGGGCGAGGGGACGGATTGCATGAGGGACTGAATGGAGGCGATGAGCACGCCGGAATCAGTCCAATTGCCGCTACTGGAGGCGAGGCGGGCGATGAGTCGAAGGCGATTGGAGACCTGCTCCTCGCTGGCGCGGCCGAGGCTTGCGGCGAGTTCGAGAGCGGGGAGGATTTCCGGGCGGCGGCCGGAAAAAAGCTCGACGTCATCGGCCAAATCGTCGGCCTCGTCGAGGTGTCCGCAGATGAGCAGCACGGGGCGATTCAGCTGGGCGCGGATGGCGGCGATGACGGCGGCGACGCTGGCGCCCCAGAGTCCCGATGCCGCGGCGGCGCGCTGATCGCGCAAGATATTGGCGACCTCTTTCAGTTGGCGCGCAGCGACGACCCGCCCGATGGAGGCGGGAAGGGGTGGTTCCATGATGGGGATATCGTAGCGCTGGGGGGCGCTGGCGTAAAGCGCGGGGCGATGCGGCGCCCGCACCGACCGGGGCGACGGCTCGACTGCGCTCGCCGCAGGCGCGCCCGGTTCAGTTATTTTGCGACGACCAGCGCGGATTGCGATTGCGCATGGCTTGCAATTCCGCGCGATGTTTGAGAGATTTCCCGTCCGACGAAATGCCGCACCACTCGGTATCGCTGGTGAGGCAACTGGTTTGCAGTAACTCCCGGCAGTTCGGACCGCGCGCTTCAGGGGCGCCGAAATTGAGTTGACCAACGACATGACGCAGGAATGGTACGAACAGCCGTTTGTTTTCCCGAAGTGGGCGAACTACCTGCTGCCCGGGATTGTCATCGCGGTGGTCGGGGGACTTTTTTACGTACCGACGGTGGTGGGGCTTGGGGCGTCTCCGCAAATGACCGCGGTGGGATATCAACCGGTGCAGCCGGTGCCCTATAGCCACGCGCTGCACGCGGGGAAGCTGGGGATTGACTGCCGGTATTGCCACACGACGGTGGAAAAGGCGAACTTCGCGGCGATTCCGCCGACCCAGACGTGCATGAATTGCCACACCAACATCCGGACGCAGAGCGTGGCGCTGGCGCCGATTCGAGAGAGTTGGGAGACGGGCAAGCCGGTGGAATGGATCAAGATTCACGATTTGCCGCACTATGTTTATTTCAGTCACGAGGCGCACGTGACCCATGGGGTTGGGTGCATTGAATGCCATGGACGGATCGACCAGATGGAGCGTGTTTACCAGGCGAAGCCGCTGAGCATGGGATGGTGTTTGGATTGCCATCGGGATCCGGGTTCGCATCTGCGGCCGAAGGACGTGGCGGTAACGGACATGAACTGGGCGCCGCCGGCCGATCCGGCGGAAGCGGCAAACCTGGCGAACGAGTGTTTGGAAGATTATTCGATTCACGACAAGGCGTACATGCAGAGCTGTTCGACGTGTCATCGGTAGAAGGTGGCGTGCCGACTTGAATCGGCACGCCGCTGAAGAATCAACATGAAGCATCACTCGGCGCAACGCGACTACTGGAGAAGCCTGGAGCACCTGGCGAATACGCCGGCGATTCAGGAGTCGGCAGCGCATGAATTCGCGTCGTATGAGCCGGACGGGATGATGTCGATGCCGCCGGTGACGCGGCGGCGGTTCATGAAGCTGATGGGCGCGTCGATGGGGCTGGCGGGGCTGACGCTGAGCGGGTGCCGGCGCTGGCCGCAGGAAAAATTGGCGCCGTACGCGAGCAATCCGGCGAATCGCATTCCGGGGGTTCCGGAACAATACGCGACGGTGGTGGAGTTGAACGGCGTGGGAAGCCCATTGCTGGTGAGCAGCTTTGACGGCCGGCCGATCAAGATCGAGGGAAATCCGACGCATCCGTTTTCGCAGACGGCAAAGGGTCGGGCCGGTTCGGCCGACGCGCTGGCGCAGGCGAGCATTCTGGAGATGTACGATCCCGATCGGAGCCGGGCGGTGATTAACCGCGCGGGGAGCGACGCGATCGCCAGCGATTGGGACCGGTTCAACAGCGCGATGAGTTCGACGATTGATTCGCTGACGTCATCACAGGGCGGCGGCCTGGCGATTTTGAGTGAATCGACCTCGAGCGCGACGACGCAGCGGTTGAAGGCGGCGCTATTGAAGCGGATGCCGAGGGCGGCGTTTTTCGAGTACGAGCCGCTGAGCCGCGACAACGAGACCGCCGGGGCCAAGCTGGCATTGGGACAGGCGGCGCGGCAGGTGCTGCACTTGGATAAGGCGGCGGTGGCAGTCCTGGTGGATGCCGATCCATTGGGGGCGCATCCGGCCCACGTGCGATACGCGGGGGATTGGGCGTCGTATCGTCCGAACAAGCAAAAAGAAATGAGCCGGGTGTACGCGATCGAAAGCGCGCTGACGATTTCGGGAAGCGTTGCGGATTGCCGGCTGGGCGTCAGGCCGTCACGCATCGGGGCGATTTTGTCGGGGATCGCGTCGGGGCTTGGCGCGGGCGGAGGGGATTCGACGCTGAGCGGCGAGGAAGAGGCGTTCATCAAGCATCTGCTGGCGGATATTTCGGGCAATTCGGGCAAGAGCGTTGTGGTGGTCGGTCCACATCATGAGCCGGCATTACACGCCCTGGCGCTGGCGATCAACGACAAGATCGGGGCGATTGGATCAACGGTGACTTTGCTTGAGGAGCCCAGCGCGGATCGGGAGCATCATTTCGATTCGCTGGCCGATTTGACGAAGCAGCTCAAGGCGAAGCAGATCACTACGCTGTTCATCCTGGGCGGGAACCCGGCGTACGATGCGCCAGCGGATTTGGATTTCGGGACGGCGCTGAAATCGGCGCAGACATCGGTGCATTTGAGCCTGTATGACAATGAAACGTCGCATTTGTGCACCTGGCACGTGCCAAGGGCGCATTATCTGGAGGCGTGGGGCGATGCGCGGGCGTGGGATGGGACGATCAGCATTTGCCAGCCGCTGATCCAGCCGCTCTACAACGGGAAGTCGAGCGATCAGATGCTGGCCCTGCTGACGCAGGAGGGGGAGACGGAAACCGACGCGATCGTGCGCAAGACGTTCGCGGATCCGCTGGATGAGCCGTCCTGGCGGCGGGCGCTGAATGATGGGCTGGTTCCCGATAGCGCGTTCAAGGCGGTGTCCGCATCCGTGAATGCGCCCGCGGCCCAACTCTGGCCGGCGGCAAAGGGATACGAGGTTCGATTTCTTCAGGATTCGAAGCTCTACGATGGACGATTCGCCACGAGCGGGTGGTTACAGGAGTTGCCCGATCCGCTGACGAAAATCGTGTGGGACAACGCCGCGGTGATTTCGCCGAAGGATGCGGAGGCTCTGGACGTGGCGACGGGGGACGTGGTGAAGATCGGAATCGGCGAGCGGAGTCTGGAGATCGCGGCGTTTGTGCTGCCGGGGCAGCCGGTGGGCGTGATTGGTCTGGCGCTTGGATATGGGCGGACCATGGGGGAGCACATCGGTTCGGATGTGGGAGTGAACACGTATTCGTTGCGGACGAGCGGCGCGATGTATTTCGCTTCGGCCGACGTGAGCAAGACGGGTACGACGTACGAACTGGCGACGACGCAGGACCATCACCTGTTCGACACGTTGGGGATCGACGAAAGACAGGAGCGGGTCGGAGAGAAACACAAGAGCGCGGAAATCATCAAGGAGACGACGGCCGCGGAATTGAAGCGCGATCCGAAGCTGTTCGAGCGGAATGCCGAGGGCGGAATTTCGCTTCCGCAGCTCTATGAGCCGCCGAGGGAATTCAACGATCCGCATGCGTGGGGGATGGCGGTCGATTTGTCGAAGTGCATCGGATGCCATGCGTGCGTGATCGCCTGCCAGGCGGAGAACAACGTGCCGATCGTGGGCAAGGACCAGGTGCTGAAGAATCGGCAGATGCACTGGATTCGGATCGACCGGTATTTCAAGGGATCGGCGGACGATCCGAGCCCGGAAATAGTTTTCCAGCCGGTGACGTGCCAGCATTGCGAAAACGCGCCGTGCGAGGAGGTTTGCCCGGTGGGGGCGACGATGCACGACTCGGAGGGGCTGAACGTGATGGTGTACAACCGCTGCGTGGGGACGCGCTATTGCAGCAACAACTGCCCATACAAAGTGCGGCGATTTAATTATCTGGACTGGCAGAGCCAGGATCCGCGGCACGATAAGTATCCCAAGCCGTATCTGGGGCTTCCGGACCAGCAGCAGCTTGAGACGATTCCGCAGGTGAAGCAGATGATGTACAACCCGGAAGTGACGGTTCGGATGCGCGGGGTGATGGAAAAATGCACCTTCTGCATTCAGCGGATTCACAAGACGACGATCGACAAGCGGGCCCACGGCGAGCCGTTGAAGGACGGCGAAATCATGACGGCTTGCCAGCAGTCGTGCCCGACGCAGGCGATTGTGTTCGGTGATTTGAATGATGGGAAGTCGAAGGTGTCGCGCTGGCACGGGGATCGACGGGCGTATGGCTTGCTGGATGAGGCGCTGAATACGAAGCCGCGGAACAAGTATCTGGCCAAGGTGAGCAATCCCGTGGAGGCGTAGCTCAAAGGTACGGCGAATCAATGGCAACAATAATGCCTTCAACCGAGTTCATTCGCATCGCCCAGCAGACGGAGGGCGACAACACCACGGACGATCCGCGGTTCCGTGCGCCGCTGGTGACGGGTGACAAGAGTTTCGCGGAACTGACGGAAACGGTGGCGGGGGTTGCGGAGCGCCCGGCGCCGCCGAAGGCGTGGTACGTAGCCCTGGGGATATCGATGGCGCTTCTCGGGCTGTTGGGGGCGATGGTCGGATATCTGTTCCTTACGGGCGTCGGCGTGTGGGGCAACAATCAGCCGGTGGGATGGGGCTTTGGCATTGTGAACTTCGTGTTCTGGGTGGGGATCGGTCACGCCGGGACGCTGATCAGCGCGATCCTTTATCTGTTCCGGCAGAACTGGCGGACGGGAATCAATCGGCTGGCGGAGGCGATGACGATCTTCGCGGTCATTTGCGCCGGGTTGTTTCCGGGGATTCACGTGGGCCGGCCGTGGCTGGCGTACTGGCTGTTTCCGATTCCGAACCAGATGAATTTGTGGCCGCAATTCCGTTCGCCGCTGCTGTGGGACGTTTTCGCGGTGGGGACGTATGCGACGGTGTCGCTGCTGTTCTGGTACGTGGGGATGGTGCCGGACATCGCGACGTTCCGGGACCGGTCCAAGACGAAGATCAAGCAGATTGTTTACGGGATTTTCGCGCTGGGATGGAATGGATCGAGCCGGCATTGGCACCGGTATGAACGGGCGTATCTGCTGCTGGCTGCGCTGGCGACGCCGCTGGTGTTGTCGGTGCACTCCGTGGTGAGTTTCGATTTCGCGGTGTCACAGATTCCGGGTTGGCATACGACGGTATTTCCGCCCTACTTCGTGGCCGGGGCGATCTTCGGCGGATTTGCGATGGTCATTTGCCTGGCGGTTCCGGCGCGGCAACTATTCGGGCTCAAGGACGTCCTGACGCTCAGGCACATGGACAACATGGCCAAGATCATGATGGCGACGAGCATGATGGTCGGCTACGCGTACATGACGGAGTTCTTCATCGCGGCGTACAGCGGAAATCCGCACGAGCAGTTTACGTTTCACAACCGCGTCTTTGGACCGTATTGCTGGAGCTGGTGCGTGATGACGTTCTGCAACGTCGTCGGGCCGCAGCTTCTGTGGAGCAAGAAGGTCCGCACGAACATGCTGGTTCTCTGGATCGTGGCGATGTTGGGCAACGCGGGGATGTGGTTCGAGCGGTTCGAGATCATCATCACTTCGCTGACGCGGGATTTTCTGCCGTCGAGTTGGCATGCGTTCTGGCCGACGTGGGTGGATTTGTGCACGCTGGCGGGAAGTTTTGGATTGTTCATGACGCTGTTCCTGCTGTTCTGCCGGTATTTGCCGACGGTGGCGATGGCGGAGGTGAAGACGATGTTGCCGGAGGCGCACGCGCATCCGCACGGCCGATACGACCCGGATGCGCACCGGACGGATTATCGCCCGGATGAGCATCACGATCCTGACAAGGATGCGCCGCGGCTGGCGAATCGGTGAGGTGAGTCGTATGACAACGGATCTAAAAGAAACTCGTGACCCGCATGGCGAGGCCGAGGGGATTGAATCGGCCGAGCCGATTTTGACCGGTCTGCTTGGGGAGTTCGTGGACGTGCAGGGCGTGGTGGACGCGGCGTGGAAGACGCGAATGGCGGGATACAAGGTGTGGGACGTGCACAGCCCGTTCCCGATCCACGGAATCGATTCGGTGATTGGAATCCGGCCGACGATTTTGCCGTGGCTGGTTCTGGGCGGCGGGCTGACGGGACTGATGACGGGGTTGGGATTGCAATGGTTCTGCAACGCGTACGACTATCCGTTCCTGGTCAGCGCAAAACCGCTGTTCAGCTTGCCGGCGAATATTCCCATCATTTTTGAATGCACGGTGCTGTTCTCGGCGCTGACGGCGGTGTTTGGGATGCTGGCGTTGAATCGGCTGCCGCTGCTTTACAACCCGCTGTTCAAGAGCGCTCGGTTCAGACGGGTGACGAATGATCGGTTTTTCATCTGGATCGACGCAACGGATGCGAAGTTTGACGAGAAATCGACGGCGGAGTTTCTGACGTCGGTGGGCGCGACGGCCGTGGAACGGATTGAGGATTAGCTTCAATGTCTGAGCAGCAGGGCCAATCAGATTTGCCGGAGGAACCGCAATACGGTCCGACGTATTACGCGCCGGTGGAGATGCCGTTGCCGCGGCTGGGCCGGCCGCCGTTCTGGATGCTGTCTCTGGCGCTGATCTTCGGGGTGGCGACGTGGCTGCCGCTGGCGCTCATCGCGCGGGCGCGGGTATCGACGATGACCGAGCCGCGCATTCAGATCATGCAGGACATGGGGATTCAGCCGAAGTTCAGGGAGCAGATGACCAATTCGCTGTTCGCCGACGACCGTGCGATGCGGCCGAAGATCCCCGGGACGGTTGCGCGCGGATCGCTGGAGGAAGACGACGATTATTATCGCGGGTTTGTGCGGGAAAACGACGGGCATGGGAAATGGACCGTGGTTTTCGCGCCTTCGCTGCCGGCAAAGATGTCGGATTCGCCCAGGAAGATGCGCGCGCTTCTGAATCGCGGGCAGGAGCGATTCGATATTTACTGCTACGTGTGTCACGGATACGACGGGTCGGGCCACGGTCCGGTGAATCAGCGGGCATTGGAACTGAAGGCGATCGACACGGATGCGAGCCATCCGATCGGCGTGAACTGGACGCCGGCGGCGCAGCTGACGTCGGATACGATCCGCGCCCAGCCGGACGGGAAGATTTTCAACACGATCACCAACGGGATTCGGAGCATGCCGAGCTACGGGTCGCAGATTCCGGTGGAGGATCGGTGGGCGATCGTGGCGTACGTGAGGGCGTTGCAGTTGAGCCAGGGCGGCGGGCCGGAGTCGCTGCTGAAGCCCAAGCAGCCGAAAGTGATTGAGGGACGGTAAACGTGGAGACGAACAGTCAAAAATCCGGCGACACGATCGAACGGCTGAACCTGCGGGAGCAGGCTTGGCCGCTGTACGTGGCGGCGCAGGTCCTGGGGGTGGCGGGATTGGTGGCGACGGTGGTGCTGGGATATTTCGCCGACGACGGTTTCCGGCGATTTTTCTATTCGTATCTGATTGAGTACATGTTTTTCCTGGCGATCGCGGTGGGAGGGCTGTTTTTCGTGCTGCTGCAACACGCGACGAAAGCGGGCTGGAGCGTGAACGTGCGCCGCATCGCCGAGTGGTTTGCATCGAGCCTGCCGATGATGGCGGTGCTGTCGGCGCCGATCGTCATCGCGGTTGTGCTGGGGAGGGGTCAGCTTTATCCGTGGGCCGCGCCCGGTTGGGTCGACAAGGGCCTCAAGGGGCTTTATTTGAATCCACCGTTTTTCCTTTGCCGGATGGCGTTTTATTTTGTGGTCTGGTCCGCGCTGGGGGTTTGGTATTGGAAGCAATCGGTGAAGCAGGATGAAGTGGGGGGCATCGAGCTGACGCTGCGGATGCAGTGGTGGGCGCCGCTGGGGTTGATTTCATTCGGGCTGACGCTGACGTTCGCCATGTGGGATTGGATCATGTCGCTGGACCCGGGGTGGTACAGCACGATCTTTGGCGTGTATTTTTTCGCGGGAAGCGCCCTGGCGCTGTTTGCGTCGCTGGTCCTGACGGTTCGCCTCCTCCAGAGCAAGGGGTTGCTGCTGAACAGCGTCACGGTCGAGCACTATCACGATCTGGGTAAATTCCTGTTCGGATTCACGTTTTTCTGGGGGTACATCGCTTTCAGCCAGTACATGCTTCAGTGGTACGGCAACCTGCCTGACGAGACGGAGTGGTTCGTGCGGCACGGCGCCTCGACGGCCCATCCGAACGAATTTTCGCCGGTGGCCATCGCGCTTCTGATCGGGCATTTGCTGATTCCGTTTCCGGGATTGCTCTCGCGGCATGTGAAGCGGAATCCGGCGGCGCTGACCTTCTGGGCCGTTTGGGTGCTGGCGTTCTGCTGGCTGGATGTGTTCTGGCTGATCATGCCGCAGTTTGACGAGGGCCACTTGCATTTTGGCCTGATTGATTTCGCGGCGTTTGTGGGGATCGGCGGCGTGTTCGTGGCGTTCGTGGTGCGAAAGGCGTCGCACGATTCGGTGCGGGCGATGCGCGATCCGCGACTGGCGGATTCGCTGGCGTTCCAAAACGTGTGAACCGCGCGGGCTGGCGAAGATTGCAGGGTGTGATATGGCTTATAAACAGGAAGTGAATGTTCCGCTGGTGATGACGATCGGGATCGTCTCGGGCATTCTGCTGGTCGTGATCGTGATCGGAACGCAGGCGTGGTATCAGTCCGAGGAGCAGGACGAGATCATGCTCAAGAGCGGCGAGGCGGCGGCGCGGGCGCTGACCGTCGATCTTCCCAGCGCGTCTTTCGCGGAATTGCAGGAAATGCAAAAGCAAGCGCTGGCGAGCAAGCCACACTGGGTGGACGAGAAGACAAAGACGCGCGTGACGTTGCCGATCAAGGATGCCATGGAATATTTGGAAAATCATGCGGGAAAGTTGCCGTAATATGAAAGCGGTGGTTCGCACTTTTCTCGCGGCGATGCTGATTGCGATCGGCGCACGGGCGGCGCGCGCGAGCTGGGCCCCGGATGCCGGCGCGGGAAGTCAATTGCCGGCGGCGTACCGGAACGTGGGGGTTGACGAACACCTCAATGCCCAGCTTCCGCTGGACTTGCAGTTCTTCGATGACAAGGCGCAGCACGTGAGGCTTGGGGAATTGTTGCATCCCAACCGGCCGGTGCTGCTTCAACTCGGCTATCTCGAATGCCCCATGCTGTGCGACACGGTTTCGCGGGCGCTGGTGGATTCGTCGAAGAAAATCGGATTGGATATCGGGAAGGATTTTGATTTTGTTTTCGTGAGCATCGACCCGACGGATTCGGCGGACCTGGCGGGGCTGAAGAAGGACAGTTACGTCATGGAGTATGACAAGCCGGGGTCGGCGAGCGGATTTCACGTGCTGGTGGGCCGGCAGCCGGAAATCGAGCAGATCGCCAGGGTGGTGGGTTTCCGGTATCAGCCGGCGCGAAATGGGCAGTTTGCCCATCCGGCGGTGGCGATGGTGATTACTCCCGACGGGAGGATTTCGCGGTATCTATATGGTGTGACATTTCCGGAGCAGACGCTGCGGCTGTCGCTGGTGGAGGCGTCGCAGGGGAAGATCGGGACCTCGCTGGATCAAATCCTGCTGATCTGCCTGCATTGGGATCCCGACCAGGGGAAATACTCCTGGGCGGCGATGAATCTGATGCGGATGGGCGGGATATTGACGATGATCGCGCTCGGCGGCGCGATTTTCTGGATGGTCAGGCACGGCTCGAACGCGAGCCGAAACGGCTCGCATGGCAGACGGCTGGACGAAGGAACTGGGACGAATTGATGGGCGCGATGCTGAACATTTTGGCGGACGTGGGCGGCGGTTTCTGGATGCCGCCCCAGGCGTCGGACATGGCCGGGGACGTCGACTGGCTATTTTTCTTCATTTTCTCCATTTGCGTGTTTTTCTTCGGGCTGATCCTGGTGCTGCTGGTGGTCTTCTCGTGGAAGTACCGTTACCGGGAAGGCCAGCCGATGCTGGATGCGCCCAAGCACAACACGGCGTTGGAGTTGACGTGGACATTTATTCCGACGGTGATCGTGATCGTCATTTTCTTTTACGGGTTCAAGGGTTATCTGCGCATGTCGGTGCCGCCTCCGGATGCGTACGAGGTGGACGTGACGGCGCGGATGTGGTCGTACACCTTCACCTATCCGAACGGTGAAAAGTCGGACGTGCTGCACATTCCCGTGAACACGCCGGTGGTGTTTGTGATGAGTTCGGACGACGTGATTCACGGGTTTTACATGCCGGTGTTCCGGCTCAAGAAGGACATCGTTCCGGGCCGGTATAACAAGATCTGGGTGCAGGCGAAGAAGCTGGGGACGTTTGACATTTTCTGCACGCAGTACTGCGGGCAGGACCACTCGGCGATGCGGAATCATGTGGTCGTGGAGAGCCGGGAGGATTTTGTGGCGTGGCTGGGGAAACTGGGCGGGGGAAGCCTGCCGCCGGCCGAGCGCGGGCATTATCTGTGGCAGACGCGCGGCTGCTCCATGTGCCACAGCGTGGATGGGTCCGCCACGGGAAAGGCGCCGACGTGGAAGGAGTTGTTCATGACTCCGGTGCAAGCCATGGATGGATCGTACATGGCGGATGAAAATTACCTGCACGACGCCATATCCCATCCAAATATACACCCGATCGCCGGTTTTCAACCGATCATGCCGCCGACGGAGGGGTTGCTCAATGACAAGGACATCGGGGATATCATTGCCTATATAAAGACGTTGAGCAGCCATTATCATCCGGCGAAACTGCCGGGTCATCCGGCGCTCGCGCCGGCCGCGAGCCAGCCGTCGAATTGAGTTTTTGTCCGGGAGCGTCGTATGTCGATCGCACAAGATGTATCGAATCAAAGGTCGAAGCCGGATAACTATCTGACGCACGACAGGGGTTTTAGGTCCTGGGCGCTCACGCTGGATCACAAGCGCATCGGGTTGCTGTACATGATGTTCGTGCTGAGCGCGTTTCTGCTGGGGGGCACGTTCGCGGTGCTGCTCCGGACATCGCTGCTGACGCCGAACCACTGGATGTTCCCGTCCGATCCGGCCCACGATACCCAGGCGAAGCTTTTCTACAACAACATGTTCAGCCTGCACGGGGCGGTGATGGTGTTCATGTTCATCATCCCGGCGATCCCGGCGATATTGGGGAATTTCATGTTGCCGATGATGCTGGGGGCCAAGGACGTGGCATTTCCCCGCGTCAATCTCCTGAGCTTCTATATCTACATGCTGGGCGCGACGTTCTTCAGTTGGGTGCTGATCGGCGGCATTTTGCGGACGGCGTTCAATATCCATCTGCCGTTCGGGTTTGGCCTGGACACCGGCTGGACGTTTTACACGCCGTTCAGCACGAGCAAGGCGGAAGATGGGATGGTGGCCGGGGTGCTGGGGGCGTTCATCCTGGGATTCAGCTCGATCCTGACCGGGGTGAATTTCATCGCGACGATTCACACGCTCCGGCCGCGGGGAATGACCTGGTTCCGAATGCCGCTGTTCCTTTGGGCGCTGTACGCGACGAGCATCATCCAGATTTTGGCGACGCCGGTGCTGGCGATCACGCTGCTGCTGCTGGTGGCGGAGCGATTGCTGCACGTGGGGATATTCGATTCATCGCTTGGGGGCGATCCGGTGCTGTTCCAGCATTTCTTCTGGTTCTATTCCCATCCGGCGGTGTACATCATGATCCTCCCCGGGATGGGGGTCATCAGCGAGATCATTTCGGTGCATAGCCGGAAGCACATTTTTGGATACAGCTTCATTGCGCTGAGTTCGGTGGCGCTGGCGCTGCTCGGATTCCTGGTGTGGGGGCATCACCTGTTCGTGGCCGGGCAATCCAATCTGGCGGATTCGATTTTCAGCCTGCTGACGTTCAGCGTGGCAATTCCGTCGGCGGTGAAGGTGTTCAACTGGCTGGGGACGTTGTATCGCGGGTCGATCCGGTTCACGCCGGCGATGGTGTTCGCGCTGGGGTTCATCCTGCTGTTTACGGTGGGCGGGCTGACGGGGCTGTTTTTGGGGGCGCTGGCGACGGACGTTCCGCTGCACGACACGTATTTTGTGATCGCGCATTTCCACTACGTGATGGTGGGCAGCATGGTCTTCGCGTTTCTGGGGGGGATGTATCACTGGTTCCCCAAGATGTTCGGCAAGATGTGCAATCAGAATTGGGGCCGGGCGGCGGCGATCATGCTGTTCATCGGCTTCAACTTGACGTTCTTCCCGCAGTTCGTGATGGGCGCGCACGGCGCGCCGCGCCGGTGGGCAACCTATCCCGCGGAATTCCAGCCGTATCACGTGATGTCGACGATCGGGGCATACATCATGGCGATATCGCTGATCACGGTGGCGCTAAACTGGCTGGCGGGGCTGCTGTGGGGCCGGCCGGCGCCGGCGAATCCTTGGGGCGGGAATTCGCTGGAATGGCACACGCCCTCGCCGCCGCCTTACGACAATTTCCCGACGCCGCCCGTGGTGGATGATCCATACAACCTGAGCGCGTGGGAATACGATGCGTCGATCGAGGGGTGGGTGCCGCGGAAGACGGATCCGGCGTCCGCGACCGCGCCGGCGGATCGGACGCGGCCGGTGACGCATTAGGAATTCAGGCACGGAGGCACGGAGGCACGAAGGCACGAAGGGAAAGAGTAGCGAATGAGCTTGGCATCAACTGAAAATTCGACGCACTCACACGGGCATGGGGCGCGTCACGATCCGCACCTGGCGCACCATTTCGACACGCCGGAGCAGCAGTTCACATCCGCCAAGCTGGGGATGTGGGTGTTTCTGGGAACGGAAATCCTGATGTTCGGCGGGTTGTTCTGCGTCTATTCGATCTACCGCCATAACCATCCGCTGGTGTTCAAATTCGCGGCCGAGGCGTATCTGTCCGTCCCCTTGGGGGTTCTGAACACGATCATCCTGATCACGAGCAGCTTGACGATGGCGTGGGGCGTGCGTGCGGCGCAGCTCAATCAGAAGAAATTGCTAATGACGTGCCTGGTGCTGACGCTGCTTGGGGCGGCGGGATTCCTGGTGGTCAAGTCGATCGAATACACCAAAAAGTGGGATGAGCACGTTTGGGTGGGACGGTGGAACAAATACAACGCGGACAACAACGCGTCGTACCGCGTTGCCCCGCCGGCCCAGCCGACGACGCGGTCGGCGGCGGTGATTGCGCCGCCGCCGGTGAGCGCGGGGACGGGTGTGGCCGATGCCAATGCCGGAACTGACGTCAGCCAGATCAAGCCGCGGTATGACTACCCGCTGAGCCAGTCGATTCAGGCGCCTCAGGCGAAGGAGACGACATCGGAGAAGGACTCGGCCCAGGACCCGGATGTGCGCTATCGGCAGCTTTCGGATTCCGACCAATGGCGCGTGAACACGTTTTTCAGCTGCTACTTTCTGATGACCGGCCTGCATGGAATACACGTGGTGGTGGGAATGGGGCTGATCACCTGGATCCTGATGCGGTCGCTGAGAAATGACTTCAGCTCGGAATATTTTACGCCGGTCGATCTGGTGGGATTGTACTGGCACCTGGTGGACCTGATTTGGATTTTTTTGTTTCCGCTTTTGTATTTGATTCATTGACACAAGACGCGCTCCCCTTGTGGGCCCGCGGCTAAACGTGGGACGATTTTTATGAGCCTGACGCATTCAAACGACATTCCGGCGCCGGTGGCGGATGATGTGGGACCGAACGCTCCGCATGGCGTTCACGCGGTTCCCAAACGCGTGCTGATGACGGTTTATGGAGTGCTGGTGCTGTTCACGGTCATCACCGTGGCGGTATCGAAGGTGGACCTGGGTCAGGCGAATATCTGGGCGGCGCTGTTTATCGCGGTGATCAAGGGTGGATTGGTGGCGATGTATTTCATGCACCTGCGATGGGACAGCCCGTTCAACGGGGTGATTTTGATTTCGGCGCTTTTTTTCGTGTCGCTGTTCATCGGGCTGGCGCTGTTGGATTCGCACTCGTATCAGCCGCAGATGAAGCCCACGCCGATGGCGACGCGGGCGCCGTAGGAAAAGCGGTTTTAGCATCAGAATAATGAACGGAAGCAAGTCGGGATTTCGCGCGCCGCCCCGCGCGTCGGCGATCGGGATGTGGTTGTTTTTGGCCGCGCTGGGAATGCTGTTCCTATCCAGCATGTTGCTCTACGTGCTGATGCGCCTGCGCGTTTTCGGCCGAATCTCCGACGAACCGATCCATATGCCGGTCCTCGCCTGGGGAAGCACGGCCGTTCTGCTGGCTGGAAGCTTTTCAATTCATTGGGCCGTGTCCGCCATTCGGCTCGAGCGGCTGGGGGTTTGCCTGAAATACCTTTATCTCACCTGTGGGATCGCGGTGCTGTTTCTGGTGATTCAGTCTCCTTGCATGGCGCGGGTCCTGGAGGCGCATCGGGCGATCGAGGCGAAGACGGCCAGCGGCTCGCCTGTGTCGCTCTATGGGCTGGTGTTTTTTCTGATCTTGGTGCATGCGCTGCACGTTGTCGGGGCGATCGTTGCGCTGGGGATCGTGACCTTCAACGCCCACCGCCGGAAATATGATCACGAAAATTACATGGGGGTGCAGTTCGCGGCGAGGTATTGGCATTTCCTGGACGTGGTTTGGGTGGGGATGTTTACCATGTTTCTGGTGATGGGGTGAGCGGATGGCAGAAACCAGAAACTTGAAACAAAGATCGCGTCGTTATTTGGGTTTCGTGGCTATGCGCTTACCACTTCTCTCTTGCGCATCATCCAGTATCCGAGGATCGCGCCGGCGGGGCCGACGCTGGCGTAGTCGATGGGCAATGGGCGGGCGAGGGCGGCGAAGGTGCCGGCGGGGCTGCCGATGGCCAGATTAATATCCTGTCCCATGGCCGCTAGGATGTAGCCGACCAGGCCGACGATCAGGGGGCCCGACCAGTACCAGATGCTGGGACGGACCGAGGCGTATTTGTATGCGAGGAGCGTTGCCAGAAACGACGCGATGCCGACCGATGCCAGGGATTGGTTCTTGGCTTCGGACTGGCACAGGAACATCATGAATACGCCGGTGGCGACCGCTTGTGTGATGACGGCGGTGAAGCAGTCGAGGATAGTGTTTTCGACATGGCCGGACTCGGCGGGCGGATTGCCGCGGGCCAGATTCGCCCGGCCGAGGAGCCAGAGAAGCGTCCACAGCAGGGCGATGAGCGCAGTGAAGATCAGCAGCTCGAGTATGAGACCGTTATAGACGGATTCGTTGCCGCCGGCGTCGAGGAGGACGGACTGCATGGTGCCGCAACGAAGGGAAACGGCCACGAGCGAGAACGTGGCGGCGAATAACCCGGCCTCGAATCGCACGGCCCCGGCGACGATCGTGCCGAGCAGGGTTGCGATCAATAGTAGAATGGCGATGGTGGCGAAGGCGGCGAGCGGCGCCGGCTGATGGAGGAGGCTGCCGTCGAAGCCGGGAAGGGCTGGGATGCCGAACCAGCGTGAGCCGAGAGCGACGATCGCGCAATTAATGGCAACGGCGGCGATCAGGCCCACGCGTGCACTGGTACCGGTGGGTCTGGCGAATCCCAGCACCCACTGGCCGAAAACGTGGTCATCAACGTGCGGCCGAACTGAAATTTCATCCGCCATACCCGGCGCAGTCTATAGTGGACAAGAGGAAAAGTCTCGTTGCTAACATTTGCCTAACATCGCTGTGAGGAATAAAGTTTGGCAGAGAGGTAATGATTTGGGCGAGCCGGCAACATTGTTTCCACACATGGAGCGCCCGGAGCAGCCGGTGGCAACGGACGGGCCGTTCGCCGGCGTGGCGCTCGAACAGAGCGTCGATCGGGTGCTGGATTATGCGATTCCGCCGCGGCTCGTTGGGCAGGTCCACGTGGGAATGCGCGTGCGCGTGCCGCTGGGGCGGAAGAATCGGCCGGTGCGCGGGTGGGTGGTTTCCATTCATCCGACCAGCGGACATTCCAAGATAAAGAATTTGCTGGCGATTGATGATGAGCGGATTTTGGTTTCGCCGCCGGTGATGCAACTGGCGCGATGGATGGGTACGTATTACGCGGCCCCGCTGGGTGTGGTGCTGGAGAGCGTGATTCCCGCGGCGGTGAAGAAGAAGATCGGCATCGGATACAACAGCATCGTCCGCCTGGCGCAGGAGCCGGAAAAAATTCAGGAGGCGCTGGAGAAAACCAAGTCGCGCAAGCGGCGGGCGGTGCTGGCGCGGTTGCTGCAAGTGGAGAAGGACAAGGGGATCGACCTGGTGCGATTGGCGGGCGAGGCGGGCGTGAGGCCGCCGACGGTTCGCAAACTGGTGGGACTTGGGCTGGTGACGATTCGCGCCGAGGTCGATTTGCCGCGGCTGACGCAAAACCAGCCGGAGGGACGGGCGGATGAGAAGGGCCTTGAGTTGAATGAGGATCAGCAAAAAGCGTTCGATGAATTGCGGCCGCGCCTGGCGGAGGGCGGATTCAGCGTGAGCCTGCTGCACGGAGTGACGGCCAGCGGAAAGACGGAACTTTATCTGCGGTGCATCGCCGAGGCGGTGGAGCGCCAGAAGCGCGGGCTGGTCTTGGTGCCGGAGATCGCGCTGACGCCGCAGACGGTGTCGCGGTTCATGGCCCGATTCAAGCGGGTGGCGGTGCTGCACAGCGGATTGACGGCGACCCAGCGGCATCAGTTCTGGCAGCAGATCAGCCAGGGCGACGCGGATGTGGTGGTGGGCGCGCGGTCGGCGGTGTTTGCGCCGCTGCCGGGATTGGGGGTGATCGTTGTCGATGAGGAACATGATTCCAGCTACAAGCAGGACCAGGCGCCGCGGTATCACGCGCGGGACGTGGCGATCAAGCGGGCGCAAATTGAAGGCGTGCCGATTGTTCTTGGCAGCGCGACGCCCTCGTTGGAAATATATCGGCTCTGCCGGAATGAGCAGCGTCCCGACGGCAAATATCATTATCTGTCGTTGCCCCGGCGCGTGCGGGGGCTGGCGCTGGCGGCAACGGAACTGGTGGATATGCACCAGGAGCGGCGGCTTCGGCGCGGGGTGCATCTCATCTCGCAACGGTTGGAATATTTGCTCAAGGCGACCCTGGAGAAAGGACAACAGGCGATTTTGCTCCTGAATCGCAGGGGGTATTCCAATTTCGTTTTCTGCTCGTCGTGCCAGGAGCCGATCAAGTGCAAGTATTGCGATACGACGATGACCTACCATCGCTCGGTGGAGGCCCATGCGCACGGGGCGTCCAGCGCGCAGGCGATCCATACGGGCCAGATGCTTTGCCATTATTGTCTGAACTCGATGGCGCTTCCGGAGAAGTGTCCGGCTTGCGGGAAGAAATTGAGCCTGTTCGGGCTGGGGACGCAGCGGGTGGAGGAGGAACTGGCGCGGAAGATTCCTGAATTGAAGTTCGCGCGCGTGGACAGCGATTCGATGCGGACGTTCCGGGATTACGAATCGACGCTGTCGCGGTTTGCGCGGGGCGAATTGCAGGCGATTCTGGGGACGCAGATGATCGCCAAGGGCTTGGATTATCCGAATGTCACGCTGGTGGGGGTGATCAGCGGCGACACGGCGCTGTCGCTGCCGGATTTTCGCGCCAGCGAGCGGACGTTTCAGCTCATCACGCAGGTGGCGGGACGAGCGGGCAGGGGGGACGCGGCCGGACGGGTGGTGGTGCAGACATTTTTGCCGGACGATCCGACGATCCGGATGGCGCTGAAGCAGGATTACCCGGCGTTTGCGGCGGCGGAACTGGCGAATCGACGCGAGGTGGGTTTGCCGCCGTTTGTGCGAATGGTGAGGATCATCATGCGGCATCAGGAAAAGGCGGAATTGCATAAGATTTCGCAGGATTTGGCGGAGAAATTGAAGGCCGCCGGGGCGGGAGCCGAAGGCGGCGTCAAGATGCGCGGGCCGATGCCGTGCGCGATTGGCCGGATCGCCGGGTTTGAGCGCAGCCAGATCTTGCTGAGTTGCGAGCGGGCCGAGCCGCTTCAAAAAGTTCTGCATGGATTCCGCTCCGCGGGGGGATTGGCCAAGGCGGAGGCCGTGGCGGTGGATGTCGATCCGGTGGGGATGCTGTGAAAACCAGAAACCAGAAACCAGAATGACGAATCAAGCCCGAATGACTGAAATCCGAAACGAAGGCCGTTTCGGTCATTCTGGTTTCGGATTTGATTCGTCATTCTGGTTTCTGGTTTCGGATTCTCACCGTCCGTTCCAATTTCTCGATCAGCAGATCAATCTCCTCCATCGTGACGCTTAATGATGGGCGCAGCCGAATGCTGTTGGTTCCGGCGCCGAGGAGGAGCAGGGAATCTTGCTCCAGCGCGGCATCGAGGAAAGCCGACTTTGAGACGGGCGGGTGAAGACTGAATCCCTGGTAGAGCCCGATGCCTCGGGGATTGAAGAGGATTTGGGGATAAGCCGCGGCGAGCCGGTCCAGGCCGGCGCGCAGGCGGATGGTTTTTTCGGGGACCTGTTCGATCAGTTTTTCGCGGCGGACGATCTTCATTTCCTGGACGAATCGGACCATGTCGGCGAGATGGCCGCCCCAGGTGCTGTCGAGCACGCCATGATCCTCCATGGGGTGAAGCATGTAGACGACGCCGGCGCCGAGTTTTTTGGCGGCGGCGACGGCCTGCGGCGGATGGGGAAGACTGAACTGGTCGATGGCCCAGAACGTGCCGGCCTGACCGCCGGCCGTCTGCACTTCGTCGAAGCCGAGATAGGTGTCGTAACGATGGGCGAGTTCGCTGAGGCGTTGGAAGAAGCTGGGAAAAGCGACGCGATGTCCGCCGGCGCCTTGCAGGGGTTCGACGATGATGCCGGCGACTTCGTCGCGGTATTTCTGGAGCATGCGTTCGATGACGGCGAGGCTTTCGTCGGCGGCGGCATGGTTCTGTGAATCCGGGCGGGAGGAATCAACGAACGGGAAGGGGACCGTGATGTTGCCGGGGATGTAGTCCTGGAAATCCTTGGTGATGATGGGATCGTCGGTGAGCTGGGTGACGTTGAGGGCGAAAATCGTTCGGCCGTGAAAGGCCTGGTCGAAGTGAATGAATCGACCGGCGCCGGGGCCTTTGCCGGCGCGGCGGAGCTTTTGATGATGAAGGTTGATGAGATACTTCATCATGTTTTCGACGGCCTCGGCGCCGGAATTGAGGGTGTAGACCTCAAGGCGGGGATTGCGCATGCAAACGGGGGCCAGCTCGTGGATGAGCCGGTAATAGTCCAGGCATTGGGGGGTGAGAAAATCGGGGTTGGCGGTTTTGTTGTTGGCGGCGAGGGTCAGATTGCGAAGATATTCCGGCTCGCTGAGGCCGGGATGGTTATGGGCGATCAGCTTTGAGCCGAAGTATCCGGCCCAATCGAAAATCTCTCGTCCTTCGAGGGTAACGAGCCATGAGCCGTGACATTTCTCCAAATCGAGCACGAAGGGGTACGGCTCGGCGATGACGTAGTGGGCCAGCTCGTCGAGCATTTGTTGACTCGGGTTGGGTTGGGAGGCGGTCATGGGGGTATTCTCATTTGTCATTGGTCATTTGTCATTGGTCTACGGAGGTAGTTTTTGGTCGGAGGGGGTGTCTACGAAACCCTCGTCTTTGAGGTTGTGGCGGGGGGTTTCGTTACCGTTACCAGAGGCAGTGAGTTGAAAAAGCATCGAAGGGCGGCCGTTTTTGCGCGGCCAAGTGATCTGGCCTAGGCCGGCGTCGACCAAGCTTTGGAGGAAAGAAATCGCGATGTTGACCGAGGCGCGGAAGCGACGGGAGCAATGCATGAGTTGGCGCGGGGTCACGCGGCCGCCTAGGGATCGGATGAGATTCATCAGGCGGTCGAAGTCGCGCTGGTCGTCATCGGTGGGATCGGGGAAGTGGGAGCGCAGGCGCTCGGCTTCGTTGGTGAAGAATTCGACGAGGGCGAGGGCATCCTCGGTTGGGGATTGGGGGATGGTGGTTTCGTTGGCGGCGCTGTCGCCGGAGGCGATCAGGTGGAAGATCAAGGCGAGCCTGGGGATGTAGGTGACGAGATTGTGGAGGTGGGCGGCCAGAAGTGGATCGGATTGGGATTGGGCATTGGCGTGAAGGCGGTCGTGGGCGGCGACGAAGATTTTGTGGGCGACGGAATCGAAGGCGAGGGGAGTTTCGTCGGGGCCGCGACGGTGAATGTGCTCGGGGATGTCGCGAAGGTTCACAATGGTTTCGTGCCAAGCTTGGCGGAGTTTGGTGGGGAAGAACGGGGCGGCGATGGGAGAGCCGGGAGGCGCGGGTTGGGCGAGGAGGAAATTGGCCAGCGGATCAGGGGATTCGAGGAACAGATCCGAGGTGCGGGGCGGAAATAGGCCGGTGACTGCGAGGAATGGCCTGGGGAGAAAAATCGTCGGGGGATAATTTTTGTGGAGATCGATGCATATGGGGGAGACATTGAAGTGAGCGGAATTGAGGGAGGCGAGGGCTGGGTGGAGATTTTGCAGGCAGAGGAGCAGCCCGCGGGGGTTCTGATGGAGATTTTGGGCGATGATGCGGGGGTGGTGGGAGGAGAGATAGAACATGGGGAACTTGGGATGGGCAAGCTGCGGCATCGGGCCGCGGGATTTGAGAGGGAGTTTTTTCCACTCCTCGATAGCGTCGAGATGGTCGCTGAGAGTGCGTTCGAATCCCTCGGCGAAATGGGACTGGTGGAGAATGAGGGGGTGGATGATGAGGTGTAGCAGATTGGAGATTCGCTCTTCGGCGGGGCAGAGGAGCGCGGACCAGATCACGGGGCGAACGAGAAGGTCATCGTAGAGGCGGACGGCCCGACTGTTGCCAATGGCCGCGCCGGCGACGGCGAGCATGGGGAGAACGGCGGTGATGGGGTCGAGGCTGAAGGACCGTTGGGCGTGGGTGGAGAATTCGCGGACGATCGCGGGGAACCGCGAAAGCGGAGCGGGGGAATGGGCCAGAGCAGGGTTTGGAGTAAAAATGGGGATCCCTCTATATCTATAGCTGGGAGGTGAAGGTTTTGTGCCTGTTTTGGGGTTGGGAATGGGAAAAAATTTTGGCGGATGCAAATGGGCAAGAGATTGCAATGACGGAGTGGTGTTCCCCCGGAAAGGAGTTGCGGCCACAGGCCGTCCCTCAACCGTCCTTCACGGCCCGGCTTGACCGACCATTTACTTGCTGTCTCATCCTCGGTGCCGCTAAGGCCGTACTCTGCCGGAACCCACCAATAACGACGAGCGCTGCCGGGCGATTGGGATTTCTTCCCTCCCCACGCCGGCGGACCATCCTCACCCTGTGGTTGTGCATTGGCCGACGTGGCCGCGTACTTCACCCCACGGTTACTGGCGCTTGGCTCCAATTTTGATATCATCCGCAAAAAAGGACCTCGACTATGGCGATTCCCGAATTTCAAGAATTCATATTACCGCTGCTCAAATTTGCCGGCGATGGGAGGGACCACACAATTGCGGAGGCCCGAGACGCGCTGAGCGCCACCCTGTCTATCGATGCAAAGGACCGTCAAGAATTGCTTCCGAGTGGTACTCAAACCCGTTTCGATAATCGCGTAACCTGGGCCAGAACCTACCTCACCAAAGCCGTTCTGCTAACGCGCCTCGGCCGCGGCGCCTTCAAGATTACAGAACGAGGCCAATCAGTGCTGCACAATCCCCCATCTCGCATTGACAAGAAATTCCTTCGCCGCTTCCCAGAATTCGCCAAATTCGCCGATGATTGGAAATCTAATCCGACTAATCTGACCCATCCGCCGGCCCCAGCGGCTGTTGACGAGGTCGCCGATGATCGAACCCCACTCGAAACGCTAGAGGCCAGCTATAAAAGAATCCGAAGCGCACTGGCTACGGACATATTGGAACAGCTCGCCAAGGCAACTCCGAAATTCTTCGAGCAGGTGGTGATTGATCTTCTCTTGGCGATGGGATACGGGGGCTCGCGTGCTGATGCCGCACAGATTGTTGGGAAAAGCGGCGACGAGGGAATCGATGGCACCATCAACGAAGACAGACTCGGCTTGGACGTGGTCTATGTGCAAGCTAAGCGCTGGAACGGCCCCGTGTCACGTCCCACCGTGCAATCCTTTGCGGGCAGCCTCGAAGGCCAACGTGCTCGAAAGGGTGTTTTTATCACTACCTCGCAATTCACGAGTGACGCCCGCGCCTATGTCCTGCAAATTGAAAAGAAAATCGTACTCATCGATGGAGCCCAGCTTGCACAGTTAATGATTGACTACCACATCGGAGTTTCGACCACCGCCACCTATGAAGTGAACAGGCTTGATCTCGATTACTTCGAGGAAGACGACTAGCACTCCGCGGCGAAACCGTACACAAAACTGCACACAATTCGCTGGAAAACATGGTCGAAATGGTGTATATGTGACACCGCAGCGCAAGGACGTAAGGCCTTGCGGTTGCCGGAAGTACAACGCTTCTCAACAGTTAAAAATTTTGAGCGAAACACACTCATAACCCGGAGGTCGGAGGTTCGAATCCTCCCCCCGATTCGAACCTCCGAGCGGAGTGGCTCGATGGGGGGTGCGGGAGAATTGAAAATTTATGGGATTGGGATTCCGCAGGGAGCAAGCTCCCTGGGCTTTGGAGGGGGAAGGCGACCCGGAAGGGCAAGACCATGGGATAACAATCCCATGGCTTCCCAAATGGGCGACCGCGATTCTGGGGCGTCGAGAAGAACGCGCGTCCCGGCGCGCCGGGACGCCGCTAAACATTGGGTTGCTGTCCCTGAAACACGGTTCCTTATTTAGAGGATTTGGTTTATGAGGGGCAGCGAGGATTGGAATCGCCGGAGGTTTTGCAGGAAATGATCGACGACGCGTTCGGATTCGTCGAGATGCCCGCCGCCGGTGTGGGGGGTGATGAAGCAATTGGGCGCTCGCCAAAGTGGATGGTCGGGAGGAAGCGGCTCGGGGTCAGTGACGTCGAGATAAGCGGCGGCGAGCCGGCCGGTGGCGAGGGAATCGAGCAGGGGTTTTTGATCGACGGTGGTTCCGCGTCCGATGTTGTAAAAAATCGCTCCGGGCTTGATGGCGGCGAAACGGGCGGCGCTCATGAAGCGGTCGGTGGCGGGGCTGGCGGGGAGAATGTTGACGACGTGGTCGGCAACTGAAAGCAATTTTTCCAATTCTGAAATGGGATGGACGGGAACGGGTTCGTCGCCGCGGGGGTTCTGCCGGATGGCGGAAATTTTCATTCGCAGAGGTTGGAGCAATTCGGCGAGCCTCCGGGCGATTGTGCCGAAGCCGAGGAGCAAAACGGTTTGGCCGATGAGCAGGCGGCAACGCGGGCGGAGATCGGCGATGGGCCATGCGCGCGGGCCGAACTGGTTGGCCAAGGACGGAGGGATCGCCCGGGCGTGGGCGAGCATGAAAGCCAGGACGTGCTCGGCACACGGTTCGTCGAAGACGGATGAACTGCTGGTGATGACGGCATTTCGGCGTCGGAGGGCGTCGCGGATGTCGGGGCGGTCGTAGCGGGTGTAGCTGGCGCTGCTGAGTTGAACCCACCGGAGACGGGGAAGATCGAGGAGTTGATTCGGATCGGGCTGGCCGAAGGCGATGTCGGCATCGGCCAGGGAGGGATCGGGACCGGCGGCGGCGAGATTGTTTGTGCGCTGGGTGCTGAGAATGAGGCGATGGGGGAGAAGGCCGGCTGCGAGGCGCGATTCGACGGAATCGGGGATGCGGGTGTTGCACCAGATGACCAGCATGGCGGGAGGATAGCGATGAAACCCGAAAGTGCGAAACCAGAATGGCGAATCAAAACCAAAGCCAGTCCCGCCTCAATTATGGCAACATTTTCAGTCTTCATTGTAAATCCGTAATTCTCCGGCGTTTCCAGATAGAAATTGAACCGCGGAGCACGCGGAGATCGCAGAGACAAACGCGGAGAAGACCTTCGGACAGGCTCTTCTTTGCGTCTATCTCCGCGGCCTCGGCGTGCTCTGCGGTTCGATCTGACTTTGAAATTAAGGAACTTACGCGAAAGATCAAAAACGTTGAATTATGGGGTTCAGCCTTGGGCGCCATCGAGATTCTAGGGGCCTTTGATTTCTCGATTTTTGACGGCATCCATATCATTGACATTGGGTTGGGGCGATTTATACTCGCCGCCCTTCCGAGCTTCCGGTACGCGCTGGAACGGCGTTTTTTTTCCGGAAGCCTTCGGCGGCGCTGCCGAGAACGCCGGAGCGGCCTGGCGAGAAGCGCTGGCATAGCTCAGCGGCAGAGCGCCACCTTGGTAAGGTGGAGGTCCTGGGTTCAATCCCCAGTGCCAGCTTATTGTAAAGAGTCGGAACACCGAGGTTTTGTAGAACAACTGATCTGGAGGTTACGGACATGGCCAAGGCCGTATTTGAACGCAAAAAGCCGCACGTGAACGTGGGGACGATCGGTCATATCGACCATGGCAAGACGACGCTGACGGCGGCGCTGAGCGCGCGGGCGTCGGTGAAGTTCGGGACCGCGGCCAAGGACTACAAAGCCATCGCCAAGGGCGGGACTGAACGCGATGCGAGCAAGACGGTGACGATCTCGGCGGCGCATGTGGAGTACGAATCGGAGAAGAGGCACTACGCCCACGTGGACTGTCCCGGGCATGCGGACTACATCAAGAACATGATCACGGGCGCGGCCCAGATGGACGGAGCGATTCTGGTGGTCTCGGCCGCCGACGGTCCCATGCCGCAGACGCGCGAGCACATTTTGCTGGCGAGGCAGGTGGGCGTCCCCAGGATCGTCGTCTTTCTGAACAAGATCGATCTGGTGGACGATCCGGAATTGGTGGAATTGGTGGACATGGAAATCCGGGAGCTTTTGACGAAGTATGGATTCCCGGGCGACGACACGCCGCTGATCAGGGGCAATTCGCTGGCGGCCTATCAGAACCCGAAGGATGACAAGGCCAACAAGCCGATTGATGATCTGGTCAAGGCGCTGGACGATTACATTCCGATCCCGCAGCGTGAGATCGACAAGCCGTTCCTGATGCCGATCGAGGACGTTTTCAGCATCAAGGGCCGCGGGACGGTGGGGACGGGTCGTATCGAGCGTGGCCGGTGCAAGGTGGGGGACGCGGTGGAGATTGTCGGGCTCAAGGCGAACAAGTCTTCGGTTGTGACGGGAGTGGAGGCGTTCAACAAGACGCTGGACGAAGGACAGGCCGGGGAGAACGTGGGCGTTCTTTTGCGTGGGGTTGAAAAGGACGATTTGGAGCGTGGGCAGGTGCTGGCGGCGCCCAAGAGCATCACGCCGCACACGAAATTCGAGGCGGAAGTTTACGTTTTGACGAAGGAAGAGGGCGGCCGGCACACGCCGTTTTTCAACGGGTATCGGCCGCAGTTTTATTTCCGGACGACGGACGTGACGGGGACGGCGAAGCTGCTGGGCGGGGCGGAGATGGTGATGCCCGGGGACAACGTGTCGGTGGAAATCGAGTTGATGGCCCCGATCGCGATGGAAGAGAAGCTGCGTTTCGCCGTCCGCGAAGGGGGCAAGACGGTTGGCTCGGGCGTCGTGACGAAGATTTTGGCGTAGCGAAAAAAACGTTGCGGCTCAACGGACGAGAACGGGTCAGCAGCCAGTGGAAGAGCCTCCGCTGGCTTTTGATTTCTTGGAGAGCAGAGCGGATAGGCGATCATGGCAAAAGAAAACCGAGAGATGGTTTGGCTTCAATGCACGGAGACGGGCGACTTGAACTACCGCACGGAGCTGAAGGTGGCGGGCGGCGCGCCCAAGATCGAGCTGAAGAAATATTGCCCGCGGTTGCGAAAGCACACGATGCATAAGATTAAAAGGAAATGAGTGGCTGGCTATTGGTTGCTGGTTGGAAAGCGCCCTGGTAGTCCCTAGCCCCTGGAAATACGCCAGTAGCTCAATTGGCAGAGCAGCCGTCTCCAAAGCGGCAGGTTGGGGGTTCGATTCCCTCCTGGCGTGTGAAACATGGAATCGACCAAGATAAAACCAGAGCCGAAGGACGCGATGACGGGCGAGCAGGCTGACAATTCCGAGGATTCGCAAGGGCCGCCGCGCACGCCGCCGAGTCGTCGGCAGCCGGGTCCAACGCGGGCGCAGCCGGTGGAGAGCGCGACCGGGGGATACTTCCACATTTACAAGAAGGGGCAGGGGTATTGGACGCGCATGGGGACGGTGGCGGCGGTCTCGCTGATCGGATTGCTGACGGCGGATTTTCTGTACTCGCAGTTCGACGGATTTTCGACCCAGCCGTGGCTCAGCAAGGCGCTGAGGGCCACTCATCTTCAGGAGCCGCGGGGCGCGTATCTGCTGGTGGTGATTTTCTCGCTGACGTATGCGGCGATCGCGTATCACATGATGAATAAGCCGATGAACGTGGATTTTCTGATCGCCACCGACAGCGAAATGAAGAAGGTGAACTGGACGACGCGCAAGCAACTGATGGGATCGACCAAGGTGGTGATCTGGTTCATGTTCGTCATAGCCGTGATGCTGTTTATGTATGACCTGTTTTTTCAAATGGTGTTCTATCTTCTGGGAGTGCTGAAAACGCCGCCGTTTTTCCTGGGACATTGAAAGCTTGGGTGCGTGCTTATGCAATTTTTCGTCTTGAGAGTGGCGAGCAACAAGGAAGACCGCGTGCGGGAGGCGTTGGTGCGGAAGGTGAAGATAGAGGGCGTGGAGCAACAGGTGGCGCGGATCCTGGTTCCGGTGGAAAAGGTGCGGCAGATCAAGGACGGGAAACGTCGGGACACGGATCGGAAGCTTTATCCTGGCTACGTCTTCATCGAGCTGGAACTGGACAAGAACGGGATGATTCCCGAGAAGGTCTGGTTCATGATCAAGGAGACGGACGGGGTTGGAGATTTCATCGGTTCCAACGGCAAGCCGACGCCGATGAGCCCCAAGGACCAGGCGAAGATGCTGGAAGAGGCGGAGCGACCGGACGACAGCGGACCTACGATTCAGACGGCATACAAGCGTGGAGATCGGATCAAGGTGACGGAAGGGCCGTTCGTGAACTTTGAAGGCGATGTGGATGAGATCATTCCGGACAAGGGAATGGTGAGGATCATCGCGACGATCTTCGGCCGCCCGACGCCGCTGGAACTGGAATATTGGCAGATCGAGAAAATCTGACTTGAATGGGAGTGAAAGGCGATGGCCAAGAAAGTCATAACGGTGCAGTTCAAGCTTCAGGCCCCCGGCGGGACGGCGACCCCGGCGCCGCCGATCGGGCCGGCATTGGGCCAGCACGGCGTGAATCCCGGACAGTTTATCCAGCGATTCAACGCGATGTCCGCCCATATGAAGGGGAAGGTCATCGGCTGTCTGGTGACGGTCTACAAGGACCGGACGTTCGATATTGAGCTGAAGAGTCCGCCCGCCAGCGTGCTGCTGAAGGACGCGGTGAAGGCGGAGAAGGGGAGCGGCGAGCCGAACAAGAACAAGATCGGCACGGTCACGATGGCTCAGTGCAAGGCGATCGCCAAGGAGAAGATCAAGGATTTGAACGCATTCGACGAGGACCATGCGGCGCGGATCATCGCCGGGACGGCCCGGAGCATGGGAATTACGGTTGAAGGATAACCCGCCCGTGCAAATAGCCCCCGGTGAATCACCGGGGGCGAAATGCAGACTTGACGGGCGCGAGGGAATCGACAGAATACATCTGGTTGAGAAATAATGGCCGTACCACGGGCCGAAACAGTGGGAGCTTCCGCGAGAGCATTTTCTCGCGTTAAGGAGCGACAGCGCACATGCCTGTCATTGTCACTCGATCCAAACGATACAAAGAGGCGGCCAAGAAGACGACGGCGGAAATTATCACCGTTGAGGCCGCCGTGGATTTGGTCAAGTCGTTTCCGCAGACCAAGTTCGATCAGACGGTCGAGCTGATTTTTTCTCTTGGGATCGACGCGAAGCAGGCGGATCAGATGATTCGCGGCTCGCTGTCGCTTCCGCACGGGGTCGGCAAGACCAAGCGCGTCGTGGCGTTCTGCCCGGATCATCTGGTGGAGCAGGCGATGGCGGCGGGAGCGACGCGGGCGGGCGGCCAGGAATTGGTGGCCTCCATCGAGAAAGAGAACTTCACGGATTTCGACGTGGCGGTGGCAACGCCGGACATGATGCGTTTCGTCGGCCGGCTGGGAAAGGTGCTCGGCCCCAAGGGGCTGATGCCGTCGCCGAAGGCCGGGACGGTCACGGCGAACGTCGCCGCGGCGGTGCGTGAATATGCGGCGGGGAAAATCGAATTCCGCAATGATACGGGTGGGAATGTCCATAGCGTTGTGGGCAAGCTGAGCTTCGATAAGCCGAAACTGGTGGACAACATCAACGCAATGGTCGCCCTGATTCGCCGTCTTAAGCCGCAAACCAGCAAAGGGGCGTATATCAAGAAGGTGGTCCTGAAGGGCTCGATGACGCCGGCGGTGATGGTGAAGGTGGAATCATGAGCAAAAAAGTCAAAAATCTGATCGAGAAAGAGCTGACCGCGAAATTCAGCCCGCTGGATGGCGTGGCGGTGATCAGCCCCAAGGGCATCGACGGGACGAAGACCAATTTGCTTCGTCGGAGGCTGGGAGCCAAGGGCGTGAAGATGACGGTGGTGAAGAATACCCTGGCGAAGAGGGCGGCCGGTTCGACGAAGCTGAAGGGGTTTGAGGTGCTGCTGGATGGGCCGAGCGCCGTTGTGTATGGGAAGACGAGCATCGCGAGCATCGCGAGGATGCTGGTGGAGGCGGCGAAGAACGACGAAAAGCTGGAGCTTCGCGGTGTGTTCTTCGATGGCGAATTGTACCGGGGAGCCAAAGGCGTCGAGCAAGTCAGCAAACTGCCTACGCGTGAGGAAGCGATCGCCAGCATCCTGGCGGCGATTTTGGGTCCCGGACGGAAGCTCGCCGGGGCCGTCAAAGGGCCGGGTGGGAAGTTGGCGGCTATTCTCAAGACGGTTGAAGACAAGGCAAAGGAAAAGGAACCGCCGGCGGCTGCGCCGGCCGCTGCGGCGGCTGCGCCCGCCGCGGGATGAGAGCAAAACGAAATCAGCGTCCGGCAGTGCTAGATGTCCCCTTGAGGGTCAAACCGCTTCGCGGTGAAGCGGGCATCGAGAACGGGATGCCAATCGACACGCGAAGGCCACGTTACGGCCTGGAGATGAAGTCATGGCAGAAGTTTCTGACAAAGTGAAAAAGTTGGCTGATGAAGTCGCTGTCCTGACGCTGAAGGAAGCGGTTGAGTTCAGCGCTTACATCAAAGAGGCATACGGGATCGAGCCTGCGGCTGGCGGGGTGGCGATGATGGCGGGCCCTGCGGCGGGCGGAGCGGCGGCGGCTGCGCCGGCGGAAGAGAAGACGACGTTCGACGTCGTTCTCAAGGCGGCGGGCGAAAAGAAGATCAATGTGATCAAGGTCGTTCGCGCGGCCACCAGTCTCGGCCTCAAGGAGGCGAAGGACCTGGTGGAAGGCGCGCCCAAGACCGTCAAGGAAGGCCTGCCCAAGGCCGACGCCGACAAGCTCAAGAAGGAACTGGAAGAACAAGGCGCGACGGTGGAGTTGAAGTAACACGCCGGTGGCGCTGATCTTGAAGGGTTCAAAGCCTACGGATGGCCATCCGTGGGCTTTCATTTTTCGATTGACATCGTAGCGCGGGTGGGGTATAAAGTTGACAGTCGCTTTTGAAAAAAGGGACAAAATAATCTCGGTGCAAAAACCATGAATCTTCCGGCTCGGACGAGACGGAGGAGTTGTGGTCGTTGTTTTTGCGCCTTGATGGGCAACTTTTAGTTGCTAGGTTGCCTGCTATTAATACAGAGATCTTGCCGGGCGCCAAAGAACAGCCCTGCCGACAGGCCGCTTCACGTTTTACGTAAGGCGGCTAATTTTATCGAGTTAACACGAATTACGCCCCTGCCTAGGAAATTTGGGAAAAGGATAATCTGATGCGATCGTACGAGCCGCGCGATTTCAGCAAGCGTGGGGACACGCTGCCGATTCCGAATTTGATCGACGTGCAGATAGAGTCATACCAAAGGTTTTTGCAGAAAAATGCAGATCAGAAGCATCGAAAAAATGAGGGGCTGGAAGCGTTGCTGCGTGAAGTATTCCCGATCGAGAGCTACGACGGGAACTTGCGCCTGGAATACATCAGTTACGACCTTTCCGAGCCGCGGTACACGCCGGACGAATGCCGGGCGTTGCGGCTGACGTACGGGATGCCCTTCCGGATTCAGGTGCGGTTCGTGCGGAAGGACAAGGACGAGGTGGTGGAGGATTCGATCTACGTGGGGGAAATCCCCATCATGATCGGCGGGGGCGAATTCATCATCAACGGCGCCGAGCGCGTGATCGTGAACCAGTTGCACCGCTCGCCGGGCGTGGATTTTCTCGTGGAGGTGCAGGAGGGCGACCGGCCGCTGCACGGATGCCGCGTGATCCCGGAGCGCGGGAGTTGGATCGAATGTTCGGTTACGAAGAAGGACGCGCTGGCGGTGCGGATCGACCAGAGCAGCAAGATCCCGGCAACGACATTTTTGCGGGCGCTGGATGAGAAATACAGCACGACCGACGCGATCATCAAGGAGTTCTATCAGGTTGAGACGGTAAAGGTCGGACAGCTTCAGGCCGCGTATTACGCGGCCGCGGCGATCATCGATTCCGAGAACGGCGAGGAATTGGTGAAGTCCGGGGCGCAGATCGGCGAGGCGATCAACAAGATTCAGTCGAGCAATCTCAAGAGCGTCAGCGTTGTGACGAAAGTGGCGGACCCGCTCATTTTGAACACGCTGGCGGACGACGCGTCGGAAAGCCACAACGATGCGCTGCTGCGGATTTACGCCCGCCTGCGGCCGGGAAATCCCCCGCAGATCGATAAGGCGCAAACCCTGTTCGAAGAGAAATTCTTCGACGAGAACCGCTATCGCCTGGGGCGGGTGGGGCGCTTCCGCATCAATCGTAAATTTGACCAGAATGTGCCCGAAACCGTGATGACGCTCCGCAGCGAAGACCTGGTCAACTCGTTGAAGTACATGTTCAAGCTGCGAAGCGGCGAAGGATACATCGACGACATCGATCACCTTGGTAACCGGCGGTTGCGGACCATCGACGAGTTGGCGGGCGAGGAGCTTCGCAAGGGTTTCCTCAAGCTCAAGCGGACGGTCCAGGAGCGCATGAGCCTCAAGGACCCCAACGAGTTGGGGCGAATCGCGGAGCTGGTGAATTCCAAGAGCATCAGCAGCTCGATCGATTTCTTCTTCGGTCGCGGCGAGCTGTCCCAAGTGGTGGACCAGACCAATCCCCTGAGCCAATTGACCCACGAGCGGCGATTGTCGGCGCTTGGGCCGGGCGGCTTGAACCGCAAGCGCGCGGGATTCGAGGTGCGCGACGTGCACATCTCGCACTACGGCCGAATCTGTCCGATCGAAACCCCCGAAGGCACGAACATCGGGCTGATCGCGTCGCTGTCGATTTACAGCGACATCGACGAGTACGGATTCCTGATCACGCCGTACCGCGTGGTGGTGGATGGAAAGGTCAACGGCGGGCATAAGTATCTACGGGCCGATGAGGAGATGAAGGCGATCCTCGCTCCGCCGGACGTGGTGGAGAAGGACGGCCAGCTTCGCAAGGGCTTGGTTTTGGCTCGAGTGCAGGGCGATTTGGCGACGGTGCCGAGCAAGGAAGTGCAGTATGTGGACATCAGCCCGAGGCAGACGGTTTCCGTCTCGGCGGCGCTGATTCCGTTCCTGGAGCACGACGACGCGAACCGTGCGCTGATGGGCAGCAACATGCAACGGCAGGCGGTCCCGCTTCTGCGGACGGATCCGCCCATCATCAGCACCGGGATGGAACGACCCGTGGCTCAGAACAGCGGGATGGTGGTCCGGGCCGAGCGCGGCGGAGCCGTCACCTACGTCGATTCCTCCCGCATCCTGATCGACAATGCGGATGAATATATCTTGCGAAAATTCGTGGGCCTCAACGAGCGCACGTGCTTGAATCAGAAGCCGATCGTGAAGAAGGGCCAGCGCGTGAAGAAGGGCCAGATCATCGCCGACGGGGCGGCGACACATCAGGGTGAGCTGGCGCTGGGCCGAAACGTGCTGGTCGCGTTCATGACCTACGACGGCTACAACTTCGAGGACGCGATCGTCATCAGCCAGCGGCTGGTCAAGGAAGACGTGTTCACGTCAATTCACATCGAGGAGTACGACGTTGAAATTCGGGAGACGAAACTCGGCCGCGAGGAATTCACCCGGGATATCCCCAACGTGTCGGAGCGTGCGCTGGCCAACCTGGATGAGAACGGCGTGGTGCGCGTGGGAACGCGCGTTGGGTCGGGCGACATCCTGGTCGGCAAGATCGCGCCCAAGAGCAAGAGCGAACTGACGCCGGAGGAAAAGCTTCTGCACGCGATCTTCGGCCGGGCGGGCGAGGACGTGAAGAACGACTCGCTGGAAATGCCCGCCGGCGAGGAGGGCGTGGTGATCAACACGCAACGGTTCAGCCGCCGGATGCACATGACCGACGATCAGAAGAAGGCGCTGAAGAAAGACATCGACAAATACGAAAAGGAAATGAATCAGCAGGCGATCGGGATCTTCAAGCAGATGGTCGCGGAGATCAACGAGGTTTCGGGCCAGCAGATGGTGGACGCGAGCACTCGCCAGAAGGTGGGCCAATCTGAAAACGCGGATGTCATCCTCGAACAGATCGAAGGATTTGACCCCGATTGGATCAAAGGGAACAAGGAAGCCAAGGAGCAGGGCCTGAACACGCACAGCCGATTCTGGCCGCGCGTGCAGGCGGTGCTGAAGGAAAAGAATCGCCGGATGGAGCACATGAAGCGGGGCGACGAATTGCCCAGCGGCGTGCTGGAGATGGTGAAGGTTTACGTGGCGACCAAGCGACAATTGTCCGTCGGCGACAAGATGGCGGGCCGGCACGGAAACAAGGGCGTCATTGCCCGGATCGTGCCGGAAGAGGACATGCCGTTCTTGGAAGATGGGACGCCGGTGGACATTTTGCTGAACCCGCTCGGCGTGCCGAGCCGCATGAACGTCGGTCAGATCCTGGAGACGCACCTGGGATGGGCGATGGCGGTGCTCGGTCAGCAGGCGACGACGCCGGTGTTCGACGGAGCGACGGAAGACGAGATTCACGCGGCGGTGGAAGAGTCGAACGAAGCGATTCGAGAGCGTCGCAAGGAGCGTAAGAGCCAGCGGAAGCCGCTGGTCGAGCGCGATCTGGACGTGGTGATGCCATGGGGCGGAAAGATCCAGTTGATGGACGGCCGCACGGGCGAACGTTTCGAGCAGAAGACCACCGTGGGCTACATCTACATGATGAAGCTGCACCACCTGGTGGATGACAAGATTCACGCGCGTGCGACGGGCCCGTACAGCCTGATCACCCAACAACCGCTGGGCGGCAAGGCCCGCACCGGCGGCCAGCGGTTTGGTGAGATGGAAGTCTGGGGCCTGGAGGCGTATGGCGCGTCGTATGTGCTGCAGGAATTGCTGACCGTGAAGTCGGACGACGTCGAAGGCCGCACCAAGATTTACGAAAGCATGGTGAAGGGCACGAACACGCTCGAGGCGGGCACACCGGTGAGCTTTGACGTGCTGTGCAACGAAATCCGCGGACTTGGATTGAATATCCAGTTGGAAAAGAAGAAGGGGGCCGGAAGAGAGGATGAGGACGCGGATTTGATGTGACGGGAGGTTCTAGGCATCGGGCTATTTTGTTTCGCCAGGCGCCTCTTGATGAAACCAGGCATGGACGGGACGTCCATGCCACGAAAGAAAGAGAACAATCATGGCTGAAAGCGTTTACGATCGGATAAATGATTACGGCTCTGTTCGGATTCAGCTTGCAAGCCCGAACGATATTCGCTCGTGGTCGTTCGGCGAGGTGAAGAAGCCGGAGACGATCAACTACCGCACGTATCGCGCGGAGAAGGACGGGCTGTTCTGTGAGCGGATCTTCGGCCCGGAGCGCGACTGGGAATGCTCCTGCGGGAAATATAAAGGGACGAAATATAAGGGCATCATCTGCGACCGCTGCGGCGTGAAGGTGACGCATAGCCGCGTGCGGCGCAAGCGCATGGGGCATATCAACCTCGCCGCGCCGATCGTGCATATCTGGTTCTTCAAGGCCCTTCCCAGCCGTCTGGGGTCTCTGCTGGACATGAAGACCAGCGACATCGAGAAGATCGTTTACTTCCAGGATTACGTGGTGACCGATCCGGGGAAGACGCCGCTGAAGAAAAAGCAGCTTCTCACCGAAGACGAATATCGGGCGGCCTTCGAGAAATACGGCGAAGAGTTCGAAGCCGAGATGGGCGCCGAGGCGATCAAGAAGCTGCTGGGCCTGCTCGATCTGAACGTCGAGGCCGAGAAGATCCGCCGCGATATCGAGAAGACCAACAGCAAGCAGAAGATCAAGGACCTGACCAAGCGGCTGAAGATCGTCGAGGCGATCCGGAATTCGGAAAACAAATCCGAATGGATGGTGATGGACGTGATTCCGGTGATTCCGCCGGACCTGCGGCCGCTGGTTCTGCTGGAGAGCGGGAATTTCGCGACCAGCGATCTGAACGATCTGTATCGCCGGATCATCAACCGGAACAACCGGCTGAAAAAGCTGGTGGACCTGAACGCGCCGGAAGTGATCATCCGCAACGAAAAGCGCATGCTGCAACAGGCGGTGGACGCTCTGTTCGACAACGGTCGGTGCCGGCGTCCGGTGCTGGGCAGCAGCAATCGGCCGCTGAAATCGCTGACCGACATGATCAAGGGCAAACAGGGCCGGTTCCGCGAAAACCTGCTGGGCAAGCGAGTCGATTACTCGGCCCGTTCGGTGATCGTGGTCGGTCCGGAGCTGAAGCTGCACCAATGCGGCTTGCCGAAGAAGATCGCGCTGGAGCTGTATCAGCCGTTTATTATCCGCAAGCTGAAGGAGCATGGCCTGGCGGACACGATCAAGTCGGCCAAGAAGATGCTGGAGCGTCGCGACCCGGAAGTGTGGGACATCCTGGAAGAGGTGATTTATCAGCATCCGGTGATGCTGAATCGCGCGCCGACGTTGCACCGGATGGGAATTCAGGCATTCGAGCCGGTGCTGGTGGAAGGCAACGCGATCAAGATTCACCCGCTGGTCTGCAAGGGTTTCAATGCGGACTTCGACGGGGACCAGATGGCGGTTCACCTTCCGCTGAGCGTGGAAGCGCAGGCGGAGACGCACATCTTGATGCTGGCGCCGAACAACATTTTTTCGCCGGCGAACGGCACGCCGATCATCACGCCCTCTCAGGACATCGTGCTGGGAATTTACTACATCACCGCCGACCGCGAGGGGGACAGGGGCGAATACACCCTGTACAGCAGCCAGCGGGAAGCGATGCTGGCGTACGAGCTTGGGAAGATTTCGACGCATACGCGGATTTTCGTGCGGCTGCGCAGTCGGAACCTGATCGTGCCGAGCGAAAAATCGGCGCCCGTTCCGCTCGCCGATGAGGCGTGGAAGACGATCGAAACGCATCGCAAGCGGAAGAATCCGGAATACAAGCCCGAGCCCAGGCCGAAGGATTTCGACGGCCAGGTGGTCTTGACGACCGTCGGCCGCTGTATCTTCAACGACGTTCTGCCCAGTGCCATGCCGTTCTATAACTACGCGCTGACCAGCGCCGGCGGGAGCCGGGTCATCGCCGATACCTACGCAACGCAGGGTCGCCCAGCGACGATCAAACTGCTGGATGACATGAAGTCGCTCGGATTCAAGAGATCGACGCTGGCGGGTTTGAGCTTCGGGGTGACGGACATCCGCACGCCCGAATCCAAGCAGACGATCCTGACCGAAGGCCAGAAGGAAGCCGACAAGATCGAGAAGCACTATCGCATGGGCGCGATCACGGACCAGGAGCGGTATTCGCAGCTCATCGATTTGTGGGGCCACGCCCGCAAGCAGGTGACCGAAGACCTCATGACGGGTCTGGAAAACGACTATCGCGACGAGAGCGGCAAGCCGGTCAGCAAGGAAGTGGCCAAACAGAAGGGATATCTGAGATACATGAATCCCATCAACATGATGGCGACGAGCAAGGCCCGCGGATCGGTGGACCAGATGAGGCAGTTGGGCGGGATGCGCGGGCTGATGGCCAAGCCGTCGGGCGAGATCATCGAAACGCCGATCAAGGCGAATTTCCGCGAAGGGCTGTCGGTTTTGGAATACTTCTCGTCCACGCATGGCGCCCGCAAGGGATTGGCCGACACGGCGCTGAAAACGGCGGATTCGGGCTACCTCACGCGCAAGCTCGCGGACGTGGCCCAGAACGTCATCGTCAACGAACTGGATTGCAAGACGCTCAATGGCGTGACCAAGACCACGATTTACAAAGGTGAAACCGTCGAAGTGGAATTGAAAGACATGATCGTCGGCCGTACGGCGCGCGACACGATCCGCAATCCGATCACGGACGAGACGATCGTCACGGAAAACCAGAGCATCACCAGCGAGATCGCCGACAAGCTGAAAGATCTGAAGCTTGAAAGCATCCGGGTCCGCTCGCCGCTGACGTGCGAAAGCCCGCGCGGGGTTTGCGCGGCGTGCTATGGCGTGGATATGTCCACGAATCAGGTCGTCGAGGAAGGTCTGGCCGTGGGAATCATTGCGGCGCAGTCCATCGGCGAGCCGGGCACGCAGCTCACGATGCGGACGTTCCACACCGGCGGCGTGGCGACGGGAAGCCTGATCGAAAACGACATCAAGGCCGCGACCGGCGGGATCGTGCAGCATCACGACATCAACGCCGTGCAGGTCGACGATGCCGAAGGCGTCAAGCGCCTGGTGGCGTTGAAGCGCAACGGTGAGATTGCCATCGCCGATGCCAAGGGCCGCGAACTTGAGAAATACAAGGTTCCTTACGGCTCAACGGTGCTGGTGGCCGATGGAGAAAAGGTCAAGCCGCGGCAACAGCTCGTGGTCTGGGATGCGCACATCACGCCGATTTTGGCGGAGAAGGGCGGTATCGTCCGGTATGAGGACATCGAAGAGGGCGAAACCGTCCGCCTGGAAGAGGAGCGTAAGGGCAGCAGCGGCGTCGGCGAGGCGAAGCTGGTGATTATCGAACACAAGGGGGAGCGGCATCCGCGCATCACCATCGAAGGAGATGACGGGAAAATCCTCGACTTCCATTATCTGCCGGCCAAGGCGCGTATCGAGGTTCGCAACGGCCAGAAGATCACCCCGGGACAGATGCTCGCCCGCCAGCCGCGCGAGGCTGCGGGGACGATGGACATCACGGGCGGTTTGCCGCGCGTGACGGAAATCTTCGAGGCCCGCAAGCCGAAGGATCCGTCGGTCCTGGCGGAAATCTCGGGCGTGGTGGAAATCCGCTCGGAGAAGCGCCGCGGCAAGACGACGATGATCGTGCGTTCGGAAACGGGGATGGAGCGCGAGCACCACGTGCCCAACGACAAGGAATTGCAGGTCCACGCGGGCGACTCCGTCGAGGCGGGCGATCCGCTCATCCACGGGCCGATCATTCCGCACGATATCCTTCGCATCAAAGGCGAGGAGTCGCTGTATCAGTACCTGCTGGCCGAGGTGCAGAATGTGTATCGCAGCCAGGGCGTGAAGATCAATGACAAGCACATCGAGATCATCCTGAACCAGATGCTCCGCAAGGTGAAGGTGGAGGATGCCGGCGACAGCAAATTCCTGCCCGGCGAAGTGCTGGATCGGTTCCGTTTCCGGCAAGGGAACGAGTTGCTGGCCCAGAGCGTCAAAGTCGCGGAGCCGGGCGGCACGAGCCTCAAGGAAGGCGACGTGGTGCTCAAGGCGGACTTCAAGGAAGCCAACGACGCGGCGGAGGCGGCGAGCAAGGAGCCGGCCAAGAGCAAACGGCCCAAGCCCGCCCGCGCCAAGACGCTGCTGCTGGGAATCACCAAGGCGTCGCTGCAGAGCGAAAGCTTCATCAGCGCGGCCAGCTTCCAGGAGACGACGAAGGTGCTGACCGAGGCCTCGCTTGCCGGCGCTGTGGACATGCTGGTCGGCTTGAAGGAGAACGTCATCCTCGGCCACCTGATCCCCGCGGGGACGGCCTTCTCGCCGCACCTGAACCTGAAGATCAAGCACCTGGCGCAGCCGCCGCAGATCGAGGAGCCGACCCCGGCCGCCCGAGCGGCAGCGGCGGCGGCGGCAGCAGCGGCGCAGCAACAGCCTGTCCCGAGCGGCGAGGTTGTGCCGCAAGCGGGAGCGTGAGGGAAAATCCGAAAGTGCGAAACCAGAATGACGAATCAAACCCGAAGCCCGAAACCCGAAACAACGGCCACCTGGTCATTCTGGTTTCAGATTTGATTCTGGTTTCTGGTTTCGGATTTCCGGCTTCGCGCTAGACTCCGTGCCGCTTCGTTGTTGAACGTGTCCACGGCCAGCATAACCCACGTCCGCGGGATCGTGGCCAATGATCCCTTCACGGATGTTGTCATAGCGATAGGTCATGTTCAACCGCCAGATGATGTAGGCCACTAACGGGCCCAGCCTCAGCAGCGATCGCAACGTGCGCAGCACGATGCGATCCAGGCGATAAAACTGGCGATAGAGCCAGTCAGCCCCATCCTGAAGCTCGGCCGCGGTCATGCGGGCGGGGCGGATCACGACATGGCGGAAATCGTAGTGGCCCCAGTCATAGTCGGTGATTCGGCCTTGGCGCTGGAAATCCTGGAACAAGGGCGTGCCGGGGAGGGGCGTCAGGATGTTCAATTGCAGCGCTTCGGCGTTCACCGCTTGAAGAAAGTGCAGCGTCCGTGCGAACACCGACACATCATCGTTGTCCATCCCCACCATGACGCTCAGCTCGATAAGAATGCCTTGTTGCCGGATGGCCGCCAGACGCTGCGCGTAGCGCCGGCTGTCGTTGAACCCTTTGTCCATCGCGGCCAGGTTTCGCTCGTCCAGCGTTTCAATCCCGATGAATAGTCCCCTGCATCCGGCGGCGTAAGCCAGGCGAAGGAGCTGCGGATCATCGGCGATTTTTAGCGAACACTGGGTGGCCCAGCGTTTACCCATGGGGATCAGGCCTTGAAAGAGCTGCCGCGCATAATCCGGGTCGGCGATGATGTTGTCGTCCACAAACATGAAATGCCGCGCGGGGATCTGGCGAACTTCTTCCAGCACGTTTTCCAGAGGCCGATTGCGATGGCTGCGGCGATGAAATGCGGTGACGGAGCAATAGCGGCATGCGTGCGGGCAACCGCGTCCGGTCTGTACGGCATTGGTGGTGACGTAGTGGCGGGCGGTGCGGGCCGTGAGGTCGCGCCGGGGGACCGGCGTGGTTGTCACGTCGGCCGCTTGCGGTAACCGGTAGACGCGCTGAAGCTTCCCGGCTTCGATGTCCGCCAGCAATTGCTGCCAGTTGCCCTCGGCTTCACCGACGACCACCGCATCGAAATGTTTGGCGGCCTCGTCGTGGCAGAGCGTGGGGTGGTATCCGCCGGCCACGACGATCTTTCCCTTGGCCCGAAAAACCGCGGCGATCTGGTAGGCCCGCGGGGCCAAGGCGGTCATGAAGGTGATGCCCACAACGTCCGCGTCGCAGCCCCAGTCGATCGCCTCGACGTTTTCATCGCAGATGGACACTTGATGCTGCGGCGGCGTCAGGGCGGCCACAACCGTCAGCGGCAGAAGGCTGAATCGCAGCATCGCGCGCTTCGGCGGTTGGACCCCAGGCGTCTGCACCCGCAGGTGATCGGCCGCGGGCAACACAAGTAGAATCTTCATGGTGCCTCCTGAATACTGCTCAGTTAATGAATCTCATTCATTTCATGGCCAAAGAGCGAATCGCTTCCATTGAAACGGAGTTCGATCAATCGACTGGAAAGATCGCCGACAAAAGCAATCGCTTGGCTTGCCTCGCCACCCTGTCGAACGAGGGATCATTGCCGAAATAGAAGATCACCCCGGCCAACATGCTCCACAGGGCGTCCACAGCGGCTTGGTCGCGCCGGGCATTGCCGCCCACGCCGCGCAGCACTTGACCCGCGACCATTCGGCACCGGCCTTCCAAGGCCTTGAGTCGATGGACTTGCGCCGCGTCCAACCGTCCTTCCCGGTTACTGCCCTCCCGCTGCAAAACGAAAAATACAATGTCGAAATACTCCGGGTTTTCCCTGGCGAATTTGACAAACGCATCGATCAGCGCCTCCGCCTGCCGTCTCGGGGGCGTGCCCGGGTGAACGCTGTCCACGAGCCGCTGGTGCAGCATTTCATATCCCTCGGCAAGCAATTCCGCATAGAGGGCCTCCTTGCTTGGGAAATAGAGATATAACGTTCCAGGCGCAAGCTGCGCCGCGGCGGCCACCTTGGGGATGGTGGCGGCGGCATACCCATGCTTCCAAAAAATATCCTTGGCGGCGCCGAGAATGCTTTGTCGCCGCTGCTTCGCCTCCTGATCTCGCCGCTGGCGCGTGCCCATGGGTCCTCACAAAATACAATTCATGAACTGAACAGCATTCATTATACTTGATGGATCGCGGCTGTCAATGCCTTTATCCGGTGGGCGTGAGAATACGGGGCGTTGGGCCGGCCCCCCCGGTGAATCACCGGGGGCTAAATGGGTGATCGAACGTCTGAGGGGAGCGTCGTGCTTTGCGCTGCGTTCCGTTTTGCGCTGCCAAGCGCCCTGCGGGAGAGTAGTTTCGCGGTCTCTTTACGGCCGAACGTATTGGAGGCGCGATCCATCATCATTCCACAATTCGATCGCGGGGCGCTGGAGAGTGTGCTCGTAGCAGAGAATGCTCACGCTGGCGGTTGAGCAAAGGAATTGGCCGGCGGCCTCCGGGCCGAGGTCGATCCAGCGTGCGGCGATCACCCGGATAATGTGTGCACTGGCGAATGCGATCGAGTCGCCGGGAGACTGGCGAACCGTATCGATGAAACGATCGGCCCGCTCGGCGACGTCCCTGGGCGACTCGCCGCCGGGGGCGCCATTGCGAAACAGATTCCACGCGGGAAGTTCGCGGGCGACTTCGGCGGAGGAACGGCCCTCGAGTTGGCCGTAGCTCCACTCCAGGAGATCGGTATCGATCTTGGCGGCGGAGGCGAAGCCGGCAAGCTCGCAGGTTCTGCGCGCCCGCTGAAGGGGGCTGGTGAAAACGCGCGAGAAGCGCAGGCCGCGCAGGCGGGAGGCGAGCCGGCGGGCGTTTTCCTCGCCACGGGCGTTGAGCGGCAGATCGGTTCGGCCGGTGAAGCGGTGGGCCTCGGCCCAATCGGTGCTGCCGTGGCGGACGAGATAAAGCCGGGGAAGGTCCTGGGGCATGGGGAAATCGTAACAAAGGATGAGCCGGGTGTCCCGATGGATGTTTTTGGCCAGACGCCCGCAAGCTGGCGAAAAGGCACGGAGGGTCCAACCGGTCTGGCAAAATGTCTCAGGTGTCCCAGAATTCCTCGGATGTCCCACAGTCTTTCAGTTCGGGCGCTTCCCCCGCGCGCGCGGCAGTGGAAGGTGCGGCCTGGGGGTCGAGGTCGCGAACATGCGGGATTCCGAAAAGTGAATGGGTCATTGCCGATCGCCTGTTTCCAAATGACTGACGCGTGAGAAAAAAGCGCTTCCCTCTATATCTATAGGCGGAAGGTGAAAGATTTGGACGTGTTTTACCGAAATCCGGGGAGATTTGTTGAATTATTTTTTCGGGGCGGTCGAATGCGGACCGCGAAGGCGCGGAGATCGCGAAGATGGCCACGAAGAGGTGAAAGAGCGCCTTGTAGGGAATACTTGGCGCAACTTGTGGCTGGCTACGCACCCATTTCATGTCCCGGCGCCAAATCAAAGACTCCCGACCCGTATGAATTGCTCTGTCATTCGGCGATGCGCTCTTCAATCAGGTCCGGGCGCTGTTTCCCTCCGCGATTGAAAGTTCTAACCCGCAACGCCATGATCTTGAGGCGTCGCGCGCCGGTCTCGCAATGCTACTTTATTACCCACACACTGTCGCGGAATGCCGAGGCGTGGACATCTATCAACGGATGTCCTGGAAGCATTCTCTGGCAAGCCTCCTGCGAGCTGCCCGCGACCCAAATGTGGCGGTACCGGGCGAGCTGCGATTGCACGTTGCCTGCGATCGGGGCGGTCAGCAGCAATAGCGGCGTTTTCCACGGTCCCGCGTAATGTGCGATGATGAAATAATTGTAGGAGGCGTCGTTGATATCGCCATTGAACAACACACAAGCGGGGAGAATGAGCAGATCGTCTTGGCCGGCATGCGCGGCGAGAAATCGGGCCTGGGCGCGGTGATCTTCGACACCCCATACCGAAGCCCAGGCGAAATCCGGGCCGGCCTGGAAACGGGCGAGGCCGAAGATCAGGACGCCGAATGTGACCGCCGTCGCCACGAGCCGTCCGCACATTGCCGCAGCGACGATGCCGTAGATGCCAGGGGCGGCCAGGATCACGTACTTGTCCATTCCCACCAGCATAGAGCTAGCGGAGGTGTGCAGATCGACGGCGAGGGGGGCGGCGATTGCCCCGAGCGTCCAGAAATACCAAATCATCGCGTTGCTGCGTCTAAGGGGCGGAAGCAAATAGACAAGGATTGCCAGGACAATCATGGTTGGCCAACCGATGTCCGTGGCGCTTCCGAAGGTCAATCGCTGTGGCAAGTTCAGCACGTAGTACGCAAGGGGGTGGAGATGAAAAGCGGATTTGAATTCTGTCTTCGTCCATGGCCCGATGATCCCGCGCGTCGACCAGAAGATAGGTCCCCACGCGAGGGCGAAGACGAGCAATCCGAGCGACATGGCGGCGAAGACACGTCGCCTCGACTTTCCTTCGAGCCGACACGCGGCATATACACAGCAACCGGCAATGGGCCCGAGGGCGAAATAGTGGGTCATCGCCGCAGCCAGCGTGGCGAGGAAAAGCAAGATGGATCTTACCGGCGAGGGTCCTTTTTGCTCGATGCGAACGACCAGCGCGAGCACGATCAGGCACAGGAATGCGGCAAAAGTGTAGGGCCTAGCCTGCTGGCTGAAATCCAACTGAACCGGCGAGAAGGTCATCATGGTCGCGCCGAGCAGCCCCGCCCACGTGCCGCTGATCGATCGAATGATGATGAAAAGCAGAATAACGCCGAGCATGCAAAACAGCGAGGACATACAGCGGATGGAAAAGTCGGCATCGCCAAATGCATCGACCCAGAGCCGCAGGATGATGAAATAAAGCGGCGGATGAACGGTGCTATCGAGACCCGTCCAGATACGCGCAGGCCCGGGGGCGCCGACAAAGCCGACGGGCGGCGGCGAATTCACCACCACATTTCTCGGGATGTTCAGGATCGCATCGCCTCTTCCGGTGGCCAGGTAGAGCGACTGGAATTCATCGCCCCATAGCCCGGTCTTGGTGATGCCGTCCATTCGGATGAGCGTGCCGGCACCCAAAAGAATGATCAGGAGGGCGCAGTGATACCATCGCAATTTGGGTTTGGGCGTGCCGGGACCGGGCAGCGGTGGATCAGATTTTGCCGATGGCGCAGTTGGCATGCGTTTGGTTCGTATGCGCAAATCGCCTCCTCTTTAATTCGATTCGCCGCAAATGCCATGAAGGCGGGCCTATTGACCTGCCCGTTTCGCTTTGGTCGAGGAATCAAATCTAACGACAAAGGCTGCTTCGTGCAGCTATTTGTGGTTATCGGCTTGCATCACCTTTACTTCTTCCAACCAAACAAGCGCCGAACTGGGCGCGAAGATCATTCACGATTCGTATGAGTGTGCGATCGGGCGGGCGAAAGCGGGCCCATAGTTCCTTCAGATCGGAGCGACGAGATTTGAATCCCTAATGCTCTGTCTCTTCCGGATGGGAATCTGAAACAGGTTCCAGCGGTTTGGGTTGGCCGTTGTTGGCGCCGTTTAGGCCCAGCTCTTCGGTTAGCTTGGCGGGGACTTCGGCGGTGTTCTTGCATTTGGGATAGGCGCTGCAGCCGAGGAATCTGCCGCGGCGGCCGGTGCGGATGACCATCGGCTTGCCGCATTCATCGCAGTCGATGTCCGTGGCGATGGGACCGTTGCCGTTGCCATTGCTCGTGGGGGCCACGCCGCCGTTAAGCTTGGCCACCATTTTCGCTGCCTTGTCTCCGCCTTCTTTCAGCAGAGGGATCAGGGCCTCAACCGTCTTCAAATCATCGCCGGTCATCTTCACAACCTGCTTGGTGGCGCGGCATTTTGGAAATGCGCTGCATCCGAGGAACGGCCCGCGTTTGCTGTCGCGAAGGATCATCGGGCTTTGGCATTTCTCGCATTTGATGGCGGTCAGCACCTTCGGCTTGGGCGCCATGGGCATGCCCTGCTTGTCGAGATTGATGATCGTCTCGCATTCGCGCGTGCCGTCGGGCTTCTTCAGCATGTATCCGCTGCAACCGAGGAATTCGCCGAAGCGGCCCTTCATCTTGCGCATCTCGCGGCCGCAGTTGGGGCATTTGAATTCGCTTTTCTCCTGCATCTTCGGCTTGCCCTGCTTGTCGACGGCCTTGATGCCGTCGCATTGGGGATAGTTGCTGCAAGAGAGGAAGAACCCGTTCTTGCTGATGCGATAGACCATCGGCGAGCCGCATTTTTCGCAGGTGTATGGCGAAGGGCTCCCGCCGGCGTGCTCGAGCTTGTCGAGGGCTTCATCCACGGTTTCGTGGAACGGGCCGTAAAAGTCTTTCAGGAGCTTGATCCAATCGAGATGTTTTTCCTCGATCTCATCGAGCTTGAGTTCCATGCCGGCCGTGAACTGGACGTTCATGATCTCGGGAAAAGCCTGCAATAGTTTGTCGGTGACGATCGAGCCCAGCATCGTCGCGTGGAAACGGCGATTGATCTGCTCGACATACTCGCGATCCTGAATCGTCTGAATGATCGATGCGTACGTGCTGGGCCGACCGATGCCGAGGCGCTCCAGGTCCTTGACCAGCGAGGCCTCGCTGAATCTTGGGGGGGGCTGGGAGAAGTGCTGGGTGGGGTTCAGCTCGATGGGGAAGACGGCCTTGCCCTGGGACAATTCGGGCAGAAGCTGGTCACCGCTGCTGACGCCGACGACTTTCATGAATCCGTCGAAGACGAGTTTGCGTCCGACGGCGCGGAAGACGGCTTGGCCGGCGGGCGTCTTTGCAAGAATCGTCGCCGTGGTCGCGTCGAATTCAGCGGGGGCCATCTGGCAGGAGACGAAACGGTTCCAGATGAGCTGATAAAGCCGGGAATCGTCGGGGCCAAGCCTGGCGTGGGCAGCGGCTGGGGTGAAGCTCAGGTCCGTCGGACGGATTGCCTCGTGGGCTTCCTGCGCGGATTTGTTGCTCGAGGCGTAGACGTTGGCCTTTTCGGGCAAGTACCGATCGCCAAATGTTTTGGCAATGTACGACCGGGCCATGGATATTGCGTCGGGCGACAGGTTGGTGCTGTCGGTTCGCATGTAAGTGATGTGGCCGGATTCGTACAGGCCCTGGGCGGTCCGCATGGTTCGCTGTGCCGGGAAGCTAAGGCGGCTGCTGGCTGCCTGCTGAAGGGTGCTGGTGATGAACGGGGCGGAGGGCTTGCTCGTCGCACGGTTGGTCTCGATGCCCTGGACGGTGAAAGGGGGGGCCTTTTCGATTCGGCCAACGAATTTGGTCAATTTTGTCGCGGGGCCCTTGCCTTGCGGATCGTCGGTGGTCTGATCCTGCGCGACGAGAAAGCCCAAAGCCTCGGCAGCGGCGCGGGCGACGGCCTTGTTTTTGGCTTCGAATTTGTTACCGGCAAATTCGACCAACTCGGCGGCGAAGGTGGAATTGTCGGCAAGCCATTTGTCCCGTTCAGCTTTGGTACGTTCGCCGTTGCCGGTGTTGACGAGGAAATCGGCCCACTGATTGGCGAGGGCGGGGGCATTTTTGGCATCCGGGGTGAAGATGCCGACGATTTTCCAAAATTCATCGGGGATGAAGGCTTCGATTTCACGTTCGCGATCGACGATGAGCCGGACGGCCACCGATTGCACGCGGCCGGCGGAGAGGCCCTTTGCCACCTTCCGCCAGAGCAGGGGGCTGATCTCGTAGCCGACGATGCGGTCGAGAATGCGGCGAGCCTGCTGGGCGTTGACCCGGTCTATATCTATAGGGTGTGGCTTGAGGAACGCCTTTTGGATTTCGCTCTTGGTGATGGCGTTGAAGATGACGCGGAAAACCCGTTCATCGGGGATGCCGAGGGCTTCCTTCAAGTGCCAGGCAATGGCCTCGCCTTCACGGTCTAGGTCGGTGGCCAGATAAACCTTGTCGCTCTCCTTGGCCAGCTTTTTCAGTTCGCCGATGACCTTGTTTCGGTTTTCCAGGATTTGATAGTCGGGCTGGAAGGTTTTGAGATCGACGCCCATTCCCTTTGAAGGCAGATCGCGGACGTGGCCCATGCTGGCCTTGACGACGTATCCATCGCCGAGGAATTTGTTGATCGTCTTGGCCTTGGCGGGCGATTCGACGATGACGAGATGTTTTCCGCTCTTGCGTGCCATGGGTTTACGTTCGACGCGGCGGGCCATTTTTATTGGCTACCGTGGCTCGTATCGACCGATCCATGGCAATTCTTCACGAATTAGCTGGATGCGCCGATCGACCAGGGCGGGGCAGTCTCCGGACCTAACAGCTACCTGTCAAGGGCCTCCTGCCCATAAAACTCCGCCTCATATGTACGGGCATTGGTGGCGTTAGTTCAAATCCTCCGCAGCCACTGCGGCTATTGGCTGCATATGGAATATGGATATAAGTTATTTATTTGCAGAATGTTAAATGACATGTAAAAAAGAAATGAGCCAGTTGCGAATTGAAGCGGACTGAACCGTGGAATCACTCGATTCTGATCGGGGTGAAAAAAACTTGGCACAGGTCGTGTTTTGTGTCCGCCAGCACCTATTTGTGGGGGTGCAGAGCCGCAGTTCCAGCGTGCAACGCGATCGGACGGCACCTCAGCCAACGTGCACAAGATCCAGCGTCTTGCCAAATTGAGCGAATAGGGCCGTTCGCAAATAAGCGCGCGATGGGTCAGCGAGCTTGGGATCGTCGGCAAGCAGAAACTGCGCGTCCTCTTTAGCCAATTGGAGCAAATCCAGTTCGCTGGTGATGTCGGCCAGCTTGAATTCCGGCAGGCCGTGCTGGCGGGTGCCGAAGAACTCGCCGGGACCGCGGAGGCGCAGGTCCATCTCGGCGATCTCGAATCCGCTGGTGGTGGAGAGCATGGCGGTGAGTCGCGACTCGGCGCCGGGCGTGGGGGCATCGGACAGCAGGATGCAATGCGACGGCCATGATCCGCGGCCAACCCGGCCGCGAAGCTGGTGCAACTGTGAGAGTCCGAATCGGTCGGCGCCGTCGATGACAATTACGGCGGCGTTGGGCACGTCGATGCCGACTTCGATGACGGTGGTGGAGACGAGAACGTCAATGCGGCCCTGGCGGAAATCGGACATGGTTTGCTCTTTCTGGTCGGTGGGCATCTGGCCGTGCAGGGCGGCGAGGCGCAGATCGGCCAGCGGGCCGGCGGCGAGGGATTGCATGTGGCGCAGGATCGATCTTCCGCCGAGGTCATCGTCCTCAATTTGCGGCAGAACAATATACGCCTGTCGCCCGAACCGCACTTGCTCGCGCACGAATTGCCAGGCTTCGGCAGCCTGATGGGGACGGAGCCAGACGGTTTTGATCGGCTGCCTGCCAGGCGGAAGCTCATCGATGGCGGTCAGGTCGAAATCGGCGAAATAGGAGAGTGCGAGGGTTCGTGGAATGGGCGTGGCGGTCATCACCAGATAGTGCGGCGTGGAACCCTTGTCGGTGAGGGCCGCACGCTGGCGAACGCCAAGGCGGTGCTGCTCGTCCACGACGATGACGCCGAGATTGGCGAACTGAATCTGCTCCTGAAGCAGGGCCTGCGTGCCGACGACGAGATGGGCGTGGCCTTCGGCGAGGCGATCGGCGATGGCTCCTTTGCTTTGCCGCCGAGTGCGCGAGGTCAGCAGTTCGATTTGCACGCTGGAATCGCGCAACAGACTTCGCAGCGTGAGGAAATGCTGCTCGGCGAGGACTTCGGTGGGAGCGAGCAAGGCGGCCTGCATCTTGTTGGCGACGGCGACGAGCATGGCGTAGAGGGCGACAACCGTCTTGCCGCTGCCGACATCCCCCTGCAACAGGCGTTTCATGGGCCGGCCGCTTTTGAGGTCGGCGACGATCTGCCAGATGGCGCTCTGCTGGCCGCGGGTCAGCTCGAAGGGGAATCGGGCGCGAATCCGGCGGTCGAGGGTTTGATCGACCTTCAGGACCGGCGCGCTGATTTTGGCGGAATGCAATCGATGGCTCAGGGCCAGAGCGAGCTGCATGAGGATCAGCTCGTCATACACGAGCCTGCGGCGGGCGGCGATGGCCTGGCGGCGATCGACCGGCTGATGGATCGCGCGATAAGCATCCGCGCGGCTCATCAGTTTGCGCTTGGCCAGGAATGCCGGAGCGAACCATTCGCCGATGGCGGCGAGGGCGGCATCGAGATTCGCGGCGATGATCCGCTCGATGGTTTCGCTGGTCAGCTTGGCGCTGGCCGGGTAGATGGCGCGGAGCTTGGCCTCTTCGACTGCTTGGGTGGTCGGCTGGACGATTTCCCATTTGGGATTTGCCATTTGAGGGATGCCGCGGAAGAACTGGACGTGTCCGCGCACGCGCAGCAGAAGCCCCGGATGGATTTGCCGGCGGAGATACGCTCCGTGGAAGAAGACCAGGGCCAGGCGATGCAGCCCCTGTGAAAGCGTGGCTTCGAATCGTGGTTTGCCATGGCCGGCGATGTAGTTGACGGCGGTGACTTCGCCGCGCGAGATTCCGATTTCACCGTCACGCAACAGTTCGAGCGGCTTTTCTTCCGATTCGTACTGATAATCGCGGGGGAAATAATCGAGCAGTTCTCCCAGCGTCGTGACGCCGAGGGCGCGCAGGGCTTTGGCGCGCGCGGGTCCGATCTCGGTCAAATCATCGATGGGTCGGAAAAGAGCATCAGATAATTGGACCGCAGAGACGCAGAGGCGCAGAGGCGGACGCGGAGAAGGAGAATCTAATTGGATCTTCTCTGTGTTGGTCTGGGCGTCTCTGCGTCTGGACGGTTGCATTCAGCGAAGGATAGTCAATGGCTACTGCTCCGCCCAGCCCTCGTCGCCGATGAGCTTGACGAATCGGCAAGCGCAGACGTCGCCGCTGACGAGCTTGTCGCCGACGCGCTGGACTTCCACGAGCATTTGCTCGTCGCTGGGTCCGACCGGAATGACGGCAATTCCGCCGTCGATCAACTGGCCCTTGAGGAGGGCTTCGGGAATGCGCGGCGCGCCGGCGGCGATGAGGATGCGGTCGAATGGCGCGGCCTCTGGCCAGCCCCGCGTCCCGTCGCCGAAGCGAAAATGCGCGTTGTGAATGTCCAGCGACAGGAGCCTTTCAAACGCCTCATCGAGCAGCGGCTTGACGCGCTCGATGGAATAAACTTCAGCCGCCAACTTGCAGAGGATCGCGGTGTGATACCCGCTGCCGGTGCCGATCTCCAAAACCTTGTGGTTGGGAGCGATCTGCAATCGGGCGGTCATCAGGGCGACCATGTAGGGCTGGCTGATGGTTTGGCCGTGGCCGATGGGTGCGGCGCGGTCGGCGAAGGCCGAATCGCGGGCATCGGGGAGGAAGAAGCGATCGCGGGGCACCGCCCGCAATGCCGCGATCACTCGCTCGTCATGGATTCCGCGCTCGATGATCTGCTGGCGGATCATTTGCTCCTGCGGAGCTATTTCACCAACCTGGTTCATGCCAGTATTCTACCCCAACATGGCCTATAAGCCGAATTTGGCGCATCCGATTGTGACCTTAACGACGGATTTCGGGCTGTCGGACCCGTATGTGGCGGCGATGAAGGGGGCGATTCTGCGGGAGTCGCCCAATGCGGTGCTTGTGGACGTCACCCACAACGTGCCGCCGGGGGACGTGCTGTGCGGATCGATCTCCCTCGAGCGAGCGGTGGACGGGTTCGGAGCCGGCGCTGTTCATCTTGCGGTGGTCGATCCGGGCGTGGGGACGGATCGGCGGATTCTCCTGGTGCAAATCCGCGGCAGCATCATCGTCTGTCCGGACAACGGCCTGATTACCTGGACTTGGCGGCGGCTCGGGCCGGGAATGGTGGGCAAACTCATCTGGAGACCCCGCATGAAAGCCAGCGATACGTTCCATGGCCGGGACATCATGGGCCCGGTTGCCGGCATGTTGGCGTCGGGAAGGGACCCGGTGGAACTGGCCCGGGCGATCGATGATCCCATTCTGTTGGATTTTGCTCCCGCGCCGCCGCCGGTGAAATCGGGAAGAATCATTCACATCGATCATTTCGGCAATGCGACGACGAACATTGCACGCGATTCGCTGAAGTCGATTGACAAACTGCGGGTGAGAGTCGGCCGAAAACGCGTCGGGCGCCTGAAGCGGACGTATGTGGACGCCGCGCCGGGGTGCGCGCTGGCATTGTTCGGCAGCTCGGGTCTGCTGGAGATCGCCGTCCGCGACGGCTCGGCGGCGAAAGCGCTGCGACTGCGCGTGGGGGATGAAGTGGTGCTTGATAATCGCGGCTAAACGATTTTCTGATATCCGTGTCATTTTTGGGCGCCGGCGTTCTCTGAAAATCCCTGGGCCAGTGAATTCAGCTCCTGACGATTGTCGGCAAAGTGGGAGTCCTCGGCCCAGCCGATCACCTGAATGTAATGCGTCTTGGTCGCCAGGACGGTGAGACAGTAGCCGACCGATACTTTGGATCCGGGCAGTTGGCCGTGGATTTCAAAACGGAAGGCATCCTGGCCGCTTATCTTGAGTTGCTGTGCGGGGGAGAGACGGGGATTGTCGAGGCTCATGGCCATGGTGTCGCGCTTGGCCTCGGCGAATTGCTGGAGGGAGCCGACATAATCTTCGCGGCGGTCGGCGACGACCTCGGCATATTCGCCGCGGCGCGGATTGCTGGCCCCGATCTGAATGTTATCCACGTGAAATTCTGCCGGCCCCCATCCCTTGGGGGCGACGAGCCGATATTGGCCGTCGGGGCTGGTCAGGGTCACGGCGTCGTCGGCGTGCACGCGAATTGGGAGCGATAGGATCGCCAGGATGATCGCGGCGATTGTTGACTGGATTTTTGTCATCGTTCGTTTTCTGTCGGCGCTAAAGCATACGTGCCGGAAGGTGAAACGAAAAGCAATCTGGTTGTCCCGCGAAGGCGGCCCGAGGCAACTTCGACAAGCTCAGTGCGGGCCGGGCCGGCTAAACATTAGCCGCCGATGACTGGCAGAGTCATGACAGTGCTGCCATCGGCGCGGGCGTCTCTGAACGCTTTCATTGCGGCGGCCAAGACGGCATTGGCCGCACGCTGGCGGGTGGAAATCTTTCCACTGTCGATGTCGGAGGCCACGGCGTTGAGGCCGTCGGCCAGTTCCGTGAGGACTTTCCCTTGGATCGCCAGGTCGCTTTTGTTGTTGCCAGGCTGTCTGGCAACATTGGCGACGAAGTTGAAGGTGCGATCCGTGTCGAGTTTCCAATTGCCGTCCACCTGCTTGAAGACCAGCATCGCGCCGGACCAATGGCCGAGCGCGGTGATCTGGTCGCGACCGGGCGAGACGAACGCGTCGCGCGGAAGCGGAACGCGCACCTGAGCGATGTCGCGGTCGATCGTCGCTTCCAAACCACCGGGGAAGTCCAGAATGCGACTCAGCAGCGTTGCAAAAGTTCCGTGCCCGGGGAAGTCGTCGAAACCCAACCCCGGAACACTCATTGCCGCGCTAAATTTGGCCTGCCAGGTTTTCTGGAGTCGCGAGATGGCAGCTTGTGCGGGGAAATACGCGCGGCCCATTGCCGCTGCGTCCGGGTCAACGCCGTCGTCGCAGAGACATTCGGCGATGGCTGCGCGATCGTTGGTTTGAATTGCCGTGGACAGTTTTCTGAGGGCATCGACGGGCGTGGACTGATCGGAAGGCTGGGTGGCATCGGCGGGGGTCACGTCGGCCAGCACCGGGGCCGCCGTGATTTGCGCCGGCGGCGGTTGCGCGGGGGCTGGAGGCGTTCCGCCATTGCTCACGACAACCACCGCGGTGGTGACGGCGGCGGCGGCGGCGATTCCCGCGGCGATCTTCGGCCATGTCCAGGTCAGGCGCGACAAAAACCCCGCGCCCGACATCGAGGCCCCGGCGGCGGCTTTGGCGGCGGCAAGTCGAATGGCCGCGCGAGCGAGTTGGGCGCCGGCGGGCTTTACGGCCATGCCGAGCCATGCGGCGATCGTCGCCGAGTCGGCGGTTACTCCCCTGGAATTGAAATAAGCACGCAGTCTCTCGATGGCGCGGAAGACGCGCTGCCTGGCGGCGTCTTCGGAAACGCCCAGGGCCTCGCCGACTTGACGCAGGCTGTGGCCGCCGAAGAATCGGAGCAGCACGGCGTTTCGATCCCGCTCGCCCAGCTTGGCGATCGCATCGTCGAGCAATTCTTCGGTTTCCGAGGAGGCGGCTTGGTCGGATGCCGCTGTTGCCACCGCTTCATTTCGCATGGTTGCCGCCTTTTGTTCCGCGGCAGTCCGTCGGGCGGCCGCGCGCTGCGCGTTGGAGCAGCAGAATCGGGTTGTTGTGAAGAGCCACCCCTCGAGCAGGACATTGGCCGGCAATTTCGCGGCCTTTTGTGCCAGGGTGGCAAACACGATTTGGGCGACGTCTTCGGCCAGGGCAATGTTGTGCAATTTGCGCAGACATTGCGAGTAGACGGAATTGATGTTGGCCTCGACGATTTGGCGGAACGCGTCGGCCGAGCCGGTTTGGATGTACTCGCTAAGTGCGTTGTTCATGATGGCGCCTTTCATACCCATATGAACACCCGGCCGGGGGTAAAGGATAACACTTTTTTGGGGTGGTGCTCGGGGAGTTTGTCGATGCGGGAAATATCACAGCGTATCTCAGAATATCCCATTTGGGGGGGGGAGGGGGGGCGCTGCGCGAGAAAGTAGAGTAGTAGAAAGTTGAGAGTAGAAAGAGGGGCGTCATTTGTCATTGCCGAAGGTCCCGATTGCATCGGGGGTCCTTTGTCATTTGGAGAGCCAGAATTGGCGGACATGACGGTATCTCCGCTGGCGGCGCGAGCCGGTTTGGGGATCGCGCGCGGATTGGACAATGAGGTGTTGTTCGTCCCCGAACTAATACCTAACTCTTGTCTGGTTTGCAAGGGAAAAATTGGGGGATTTTTTGGATTGAGCCGTGCGGCTTGCTGCGCCGGATCGCTTCAAAATTATGGATGTCCCCTTTTCCCTTTCTTTTCCCTTTCCCTTTTCCCCTTCAATCCGGAAATGCGCGGCTGTCACTATTTGTTTTCCCCGTTTGTTTTGCCTGAAAAAACAGGAATCGGCCGTGATCTCCTTAGGAAACCCCACTCAAAGCGACTGCTTGCCTGATGAGATCAACCGCTGCCGGAATGTGCTCGTCGCCTGTCAGGAGAAAAGATGTGTTCCCGTTTGTCCAGTGCCCGATGTGCTCACAGTCGACCAGTTCCAAGCCTGGCGATTTAAGGTAACGTCTCTTTGGCCGGAGATAAACTTTCAAGCCTTGGCGCTGGGGAACTACTTCGGCCGCGCTTTTCTTCGCGCCGAAGCTATACGCGATGTAGAACTTGGTGAAACGGCGTTCGTATTTTCCCAGCTCCTTTAACCCTCCCTCGAAATGGGCAAGCAGGTCATGCGAGTGCTTCCAGTTTTCTTTGATGAGGTCTTCCAGCGAGTAAGCAATCTTTTGCTCGCTCCTGGCTTCCTGCTCCATTGCTGCCGGGGCTGCGCTCAATTGACCGGACTGGATGAGCGAACGCAATTCGAGAACCTGGATGGTCGGGGGACAGCCGGGCCAATCATGTTCCCAGCAGATAATAAAATCGCTTTTCGTTTCCGATTTCAAATGCGCCTTGAAGCCGGAACTGCGGAATTCAAATTCAACGTTCACCTCCTCGTAACGTCCATCGCCCAAGGAGCGAACCGCTTTGCAGTCGGGGTATCCCTGACGAACCAACTGGACGTGAAAGCCCAACTCTTTCGCCAACATGCCGAAAAGAAGTACGACGCCTTGCTCATTGACTGGCGCGTATGTGAGTCCTCGGAAATTGATTGGCTCGCCAACAATGTTTTTTCGGGGATGCTTCATAGCCATGCAATTGACGCGGAGATTAGCAGCTAAGCACCGCAGCGGCAAGAAATTGAGGATCGTAGACGGGCAATCGCGGCCTACGCTAAGAGTCTGAAGCTGGAGGTCGGACATGCGGGGCTGTGGATGAGCGGTTGAGGGCGGCCCGTGACCGCAAATCTTTTTTGGGGGATGGGCACACCGGGCGACGGTTGGACCGCGCTCGCCGCAGGCGCCCCGGCTCAGTTGAATACCGGCAAATCTTGCGAAGCTCGGTAGAATAATCCCATGCGCATCCTCATCACCGCTGGGCCTACGCGGGAGGCGATCGATCCGGTTCGGTATATCGGCAACCGCAGCAGCGGAAAGATGGGGGCGGCCCTTGCTCAGACGGCGGTGGCGGCGGGGCATCAGGTGGCTGTTATTCTTGGGCCGATTGCGGTTTCGTTTCCGGCGGGCGTGCGGCGAATTGAGGTGGAGACTGCGGCGCAGATGTTTGACGCCGTTATGCGCGAATTTCCCAATCACGATTTGCTGATCATGGCGGCGGCGGTGGCGGATTACCGGCCGGTTGCGGCCAGCAGCGCGAAGTTGTCCCGCGAGGGGGCGCGAATCCTGGAACTGGAGCCGACTGAGGATATTGTCGCGGCGGCGGGGCGGATCAAACGGCCGGATCAGCGGACGGTTGGATTCAGCCTGGAAAGTTCGCCGGACCTGGAGCGGGTTGTGAGCAAATTGCGGCAAAAGAAGCTGGATGTGATCGTTTACAATCCGCTGAAGACGATCGGTTCGGATTTGATCGAAGCGACGCTGGTTTACGCGGACGGGCGGGAGGGGAAACTGCCCTCGCGGCCTAAAGGGGAGCTGGCCGATATCCTCATCCAGCGAGCCGTTGAGCTATTCAGGGTGTAGCGCATTTCCCGCGCTAATTGGGAGGCTGCCCCCACCCCGGCCCTCCCCCGGAGTACAGGGGAGGGGGATGTTCCGGCCATTCGCTGGAGTGTGGCGTGTGCATCGTCCGATAACAATAAAGATCAAACGTCTGGCCGATGGTCAGGGTCTGCCCTTGCCGATGCGGATGACGCGGGACTCGGCGGGATTCGACCTGGCCGCGGCGGTGGCCGAGGCGACGGTCCTGAAGCCGGGCGAGATTCGGCTGATTCCCTGCGGGTTCGCGATTGCGATTCCCAAAGGGTATGAGGCGCAGGTGCGGCCGCGGAGCGGGTTGGCGAGCAAACATGGGATCACCATGATCAACAGCCCAGGGACGATCGATTCGGATTATCGCGGGGAGGTGCAGGTGCCGCTGATCAATCATGGGAAGTCGGCGTTTGTTGTGGAGCGGGGGATGCGCGTTGCGCAGATGATCGTTGTGCCGGTGCCTTCCGTGAAATTGGTGGAAGTGAAGGAACTGGATGCCACGAGCCGCGGGAAGGGCGGATTTGGGCATACGGGACATTGAACGAGAAAGGAAGATCGCGGCCGGAGGCCGCGGCTAATGGAGATGCTGCAGCGATTGCATATTGTCAAGCCGCTGGCCCTTTTCTTCGCGACGGGGATGTGGCTGTTTCTGCTGTTTGCGCTGGGGAGTTTTCGTGCAACCGATTGGCCCAGCCATGCCGTCTATCCGTATCCGCAGACGCAAAACGTCTGCGGCCCTGTGGGGGCGCTGGTCGCGTACTGGTGTTATCTGGCGATCGGGCAGGGAGTTTTTCCGCTGCTGTTCTTCAGCGGAGTGTGTCTGGCGATGGCGTGCTACCACACGCGACTGAGCGATCCGTGGCTGCGGGCGGCGGGATTGGTGATGCTTTCCATCGCCTTCGCGGCATTCGTACATAATTTCAAGCCCGGCTCCAGCTCGGGATTTCCCGAAGGGTCGGGGGGCGTGATCGGGATCGGAACGGCGGCATTTTTGCAGGTCCATTTCAACACGGTGGGAACAAGCCTGATCCTGCTCACGGCGATCCTGGTGGGGCTGCTGCTCGCGGCCGACGATTTGGTGCTGCGCGCCCCCGGGCTGGCGGCGCATGCGTATTCGACGGTCAAGGGTGGGGGGCCGAGGATGAAATTCTCGTGGCCGTCATTTGGGCAGTTGTTCAGGCGCCAGGCGACCAAGCCGTCAAAGCCGGTGGCTGGGGATAAATCGCCGCGAAGGGATCAGGATGAGGATGATGACGACGAGCCGTCGGCGCTGTTGAAGGTGGATAAATCGGGGGTCAAGGGCGCGCAGGTTGATGCGTTTGACGCGGTGGATGATGAGGATGGCGAGGCGGAAGATGAAAAAGGCGGCAAGAAACCGGCAGCGGCAGCGCCGCGGGCGGACATCATCGTGAAGCTGCCGAACATGATGAAATCGCGGCAGATCAGCCCACCGCCATCGCCGCCGCGGGAGCTTGGGGAATATCACCTTCCGCCGTGGGATTGTCTGGCGGATGCGGAATATGGATTCGTCGCGAGCCAGGAAAAGTTCGTGCGCGAGAAGGCGGCGATGCTGGAGCAGGCGATGAGGGAGTTCAACATCGACGCTCGCGTGGTGGAAATCGATACCGGGCCGGTGATCACGATGTACGAGTTGGAATTGGCGCCGGGGATCAAGGTGTCGGCGGTGACGGCGCTGTCGAACGACATCATGCGCGCGTTGCGAGCGGAAAGCGTTCGCATCGTGGCTCCGGTTCCGGGCAAAAACACGGTCGGCATCGAAGCGCCCAACGCGCAGAAGGAAAAAGTCCGGCTCAAGGAGCTGATGCAGGCGGCGCCCGACGCCACGAAAAAGATGGCGATTCCGCTATACCTGGGGAAGGACGCCAGCGGCGAGCCGCTGATCAGCGATTTGACGGCGATGCCTCACGTCCTGATCGCCGGAACGACGGGGTCGGGGAAATCGGTGTGCATCAACGCGATCATCATGTCGCTCATTTACCAGCAGCGGCCGGATTTGGTGAAGCTGATCCTGGTGGATCCGAAGATGGTGGAGATGGCACCGTTCAAGGAGATTCCGCATTTGATGTGCCCGATCGTGAACGACCCGATCCGCGCGACAAGCGTGTTGGAATGGGCGTGCGAAAAGATGGACGAGCGGTACGAAATCCTGGCCGAGGGGGGCGTGCGCAATATCAAGGGTTACAACGCCCTGACGCGGGAGGAGCTGAACGAGCGATTCAAGCCGGCGTCGCCTGAAGAGGAAGCGAGAATCCCCAAGCAATTGCCGTACATCCTGATCATCATCGACGAGTTGGCGGACCTGATGATGACCAGCGGGAAGGAAGTGGAGACGTTCATCGTTCGGCTGGCGCAGAAATCGCGGGCGGTGGGGATTCATCTGATCGTGGCGACGCAGCGTCCGCAGGCGAACGTGGTGACGGGGCTGATCAAGAGCAACATGCCGAGCCGGATCGCTTTTCGAGTCGCGAGCAAAATGGACAGCCGGATCGTGCTGGACCAGAACGGGGCGGATATGTTGCTCGGTCAGGGAGACATGCTGTTTTTGCCGCCGGGGGCCGGCAAGCCGATCCGCGGCCAGGGGACATTCATCGACGACCGGGAGATGAAGGAGAGCGTGAAGCTGATCAAGGAGCAAGCCGAAGCGCAGTTCGAGCCGGAACTGGTGCAGATCAAGGCGGGGACGACGGTTGACGAGGAAGCGGCGAAAGACGAACTGTTCGACGCGGCGGTGCGAGTGGTTCTGGAAACCAAGCGCGGCAGCGTGAGTCTTCTCCAACGCAGGCTGACGATCGGTTACAGCCGCGCCAGCCGGCTGATCGAAGCGATGGCGGCCAGCGGCATCGTCGGCAACTACAAGGGCAGCCAGGCGCGCGAGGCGCTGATTACGGTGGAGGAATGGGACGCGATGCAAGCCCAGCGGCAGGCGGATGCGGCGAGCGGGATGAGCGTGTGAATTCATTCACCCGGATCGGATTCCACGCCTTTTCGCAGCTCGGCGAATTTTACGCGCACGTAGGGATCGAGCCTGGATGCGAAATCGTCGCCCAGCTTGAGCACGCGGATCAGTTCCTGCACATCGGCCAGGTCTTTCAATCGGCCGGGATTGGTCATTCCTGAGGCCAATTTCAATTCGATCAACTTTTCCAATTTCAGATACCGCACGCCCTCGATGACAACACCCGCCGAGTCCGGGTCGGGAAATGCGACAGGCTTGGGCTTGCCGTCGCCGGGGAATTGGCCCGAGATTAAGAAATCGATCCGGACGCCGGTTTGCGTATCCCGAAAGTTTTTGCTGTTTTGGAAAAGCGGAACGTATCCCAAGCCATCCAACTGAGACCGTGCCTTGGCGTGTCCCTCCGTGGTCAAGAGAATATCCACATCCACCGTCGTGCGGTCATAACCATGAGCGACCAAAGCCATGCCGCCGGCCACGGCATAGGGAATCCCCAGTTCTTCCAGCCGGCCGGCGATCGCACGCAGCGCATGGTGTACCGGATCAGTGCCCATAAAGAATTTGGCCGCCTCTTGCAGTGCGGAATCGCCGCCGCGCCGCATGGTCGCGTCGAAATCGTTCACCCTGTCATATTACCGGCGACGAATGGCCAATGACAGACAAACGATTACAATTCCACACGGTGCAATCCGTCCCGGTCAATCTTCCCAGCGGGAAATACGACATCGCGATCGCAGCCGGACTGATGGCGAGCGTCGGGGCGGAGCTTCGCAAACTGAGCGATTCGGCGAAGGCCGCGATCGTCACCGATTCGCACGTCGGGGCGATTTATCTCCAGGCACTGGAAGATTCGCTGAAATCGGCGGGATTTGAGACGATCTCGGCCACCATCCCGGCCGGGGAGCAGCACAAGACGCTTTCGATGCTGCTGCCGGTTTACGATCGATTCCTTTCCGCGAAGATCGAGCGATCGACGCCGATGCTGGCGCTGGGCGGCGGGGTGATCGGGGACATGACGGGTTTTCTGGCGGCGACGATTTTGCGTGGCGTTCCGTTCGTCCAGGTCCCGACGACATTGCTGGCGATGGTGGATGCCAGCATCGGCGGAAAAACGGGCGTCGATCATGCGCAGGGGAAAAATTTAATCGGCGCGTTTCACCAGCCAATTGCAGTGCTGGCCGATCCGCTGACGCTGGCGACGCTTCCCAAGGCCGAGCTTCAGGGCGGATTGGCGGAGTGCATCAAGCACGACTTGATCCGGGACTCCAAGGCGTTTGCGGGGCTGGATGAGCTTATCGAGCGAGCGCTTAAATTGGACATGGCCTCGCTAACGGAACTGATCGCGCATAATGCTGGCATCAAGGCCCGAGTCGTCGAAGCCGATCCGTTTGAAAAGGGGGAGCGGGCGCACCTGAATTTCGGGCACACATTTGGACATGCGATCGAATCGGTCTCGAAATTTTCCTATTCGCACGGGCAGTCGGTGGCGCTGGGGATGTGCGCCGCCGCCTACGTTTCGCAAAAGTTGGGCTATGACGTGGATCGCGAGCGGATAGTGGCGACGATTCAGAAGGCGGGATTGCCGACGGGCGGAATGCAGCTCGATCCCAATCGCGTATCGGAAGCGATGTGGTTCGACAAGAAGGTGAAATCCGGGCGGATTCGGCTGGTGCTGTTGGAATCGATCGGCCGCGCCACCATCCGCGATGACGTTGGGCCGGGGCTGATCTTGGAAGCGCTGCAATCGTTAAAATAGTTCGCTTCGTGCCTCGGCGGGTTCCCTCCGCTATCCTACGTGCCATGGCTCTGGCCCATTGGCTTCAACTGGCCTTGACCGAAGGCATCGGCCCGATCCTGACTTCGCGTCTGGTCGCCACAGCCGGCGGCGCGCAGGCCGCGTGCGAAGCCAATGCGAAGCTTCTCCGCTCGGTGGATGGCATCGGACCAGCCAAATCGCAGCAGATTTTCGACGCCCTCCGCCGGGCCGGGGAGGAGGTGGAGCCGGAATTGGCCCGCGCCCAAGCCGCGGGGGCTTCGCTGATTTGCCTGGAAGACGGGAGTTATCCGGAGATTCTGAAACTCATCCCCGATCCTCCGCCGGTACTGTATATGCGCGGGCAGCTTGAGCCGCGCGATCTCAACGGGTTGGCCATCGTGGGCAGCCGGCGCTGCACGCACTATGGGCGAGAGCAGGCGGAGCGTTTCGGGGCGCTGCTGGCGCAGGCGGGATTCACGGTGATCAGCGGGGGGGCGCGCGGGGTTGATTCCGCCGCCCACCGCGGCGCGCTGGCGCCGCCGATCGGCCGCACGCTGGCGGTGCTTGGCTGCGGCGTGGACATCGCCTACCCGCCGGAGAACGACGTCTTGTTCAAACAGATCGCGGGGCGGGGAGCGGTGATCAGCGAATTTCCGCTTTCGACTGCGCCATTGGCCGAAAATTTTCCCCGCCGCAACCGCATCATCAGCGGCCTGGCGCGCGGCGTGCTGGTGGTCGAAGCCGACATCGCCAGCGGGGCGCTGATCACCGCTCGGCACGCCTGCGATTCGCACAATCGGCCGGTTTTCGCGATTCCCGGTCGGATCGACAATGCCCTATCGGCCGGGCCGCATGCGCTGATTCGCGACGGGGCCGTGCTGGTGACGAGCCTGGAAGACATCCTCGAAAATCTGGGACCGCTCCCGCATCAAACGACTCTGCCGGCGTCGGAAGCGGCAGCGGCGGATGCGCCGGCGCCGGCGGCGGCGCCCGAAGCGGCCGCGGCGTTTGCGCTCGACGAGCGGCAGCAGCGCATCGTGCAGGCGATCGATCTGGACGCGACGTTCGTGGATACGATCATCGCCCGCACGGAATTGCCGGCCGAGATCGTCTTGCAGGAATTGACGATGCTGAGCTTACGCGGCGTGGTGAAGCGAATCGACAACCAAAAGTATGTTCGCAAAACCCGGGATGGATGAGAGGGGCGCAGGCGGATTGCGATATCGCCGAGGATAAACAACGGCCGATGTTCTCTTTGAAGGTGCCGGGATACGGGCTTGTGCAGAGTCGAGGGTCCGGTAGAATCGTCAAATGTGGTCCACGGCCGTCGTGGGGCAAAGAAAATTCCGTTCAAATGGGAAATCCGGGTTTGATTGGTTTTGCAGGCTAAAGGGGCGACCGCGATTCTGGGACATCGGCGGAGCCCGCGGTGCTTCGCACCGCCGCTAAATATGCTTGAATTGTCCCTGAATCACGGTTGCTTATTTAGCGGAGCAGGCCATTGCTTTCCATTTTCAGGGGCTCTTCCTGCAACACCACATTGTTATAGCGCAGCAGGGTCCCCTTGGATTTTTCAAGCTGGGCCAGAGCGATGTTGTAGTTGGCGATGGCCTCGGCCTCGTTCTGAAGAGACTGGGCCAGGGTGTCCTGAAGCTGAAGTTTGGTCTGAACGAATTCGGGAGTGAGCGGCTCGCCGCTGCGCTCGCGGGTGTTGATGCGCGTCAGAGCGTCCTCGGCGGCGAAGCGCGATCGACGGCTGGCGCGGATGATGTCCCAGGTGGTGCCCACGGCCCGGGCGTTGATCTTCACATCCACCGCAACCTGCTCGACGAAAGAGCGATATTGCTCGATCGCCTGCATGCGCTGGAGAAGCGATCGCCTCCAAATGGATCGGGCGGCACGATTCCCGATGGGAACTTGCAGCTTGAACCCGGCGGTGAATTCCCAATGATTGAAGTCGGCGTTGGTCTTGACGGCCCGCCCCAGGTCTCCCGCCGCCCCGTCCGGTCCGGCTGAGCCGATGAAATCCAACTCCGGAAGCAGGTTATTTTTGGCGACGCCCACGGTCACCGTCGCCGCATCCACCTTCAACTGCTGCTCTCCCAGCTCAAAGCGGTTTTCCATGGCCGTGTCGATTTCATCCATCAGATCGAATTCGATTCGATCCACCACCGGGGCATCGGCCGGCAGAATGATGACATTGGACGTGACGGGGTATTCGGGATCGCTCATCAGGGCCTTGAGTTCATCTGACAAATCACGGGCCTGCGCCTTGAAGGAGATCAACTGGCTTCGGCGCAGCTCAAGCTGCGTCTGGGCCTGGGCAACTTGGAGGGGGCTGACGTCGATACGTTGCGTCAGGCGGCTTTCCAGAATGTTGTACGTCGCTTCGGTTTGTGCGACGAGTTCCTGCTCGATCTGGATGTCGCGCTCGGCCTGGACGAGTTGCCAGTAAGTTTTCTCGATATCGGCGGCGTTTTTCTCGACCGCCTTGCGGAATTCCAGCAAATCGACTTTCTGGTTGATGCGATTGATCACGATCTGCGCGTGATTGACGTCATAGCCGAAGTTCCGGAGCAGCGGCTGATTCACCGAAAGGGTCAGATCGCTCTCATAAAACGGATTGAAAAGCGTCTGCTGGGGATTGAACCAGTTGTAGGTGGATTGATATTGGAGCTGGACCTGCCCGCCGCTGGGAAGGTTCTGCTGAAGGCCGGTCTGGAGCGTGCCCTGTTCGGTATCGTTGGTGAGGGAGACAAACGGGCTTCCGCCGGTGAAGCTGTTGAAGATGTTCCCGCCGGTCAGGTCATTTTTGTTTTGATACTGAAGGTTGGTGAAGAAAGTGGGATCGAAGTTGGCGGAGGCCTCGATGACGCGGGCGCCCTCGATGGCGGGCTGATAGGCGGCGACCTTGACATCATGGTTGTTAGCCACGGCGCGATGGATGATCTCATTGAGGCTCATTCGGACGATGGGGTCGGTATCCAAATCCGGGCCGGTGGAGGGGCGCACGGGACGGCCGTGAAGTTCCGTCTGCCCTTGCGAACCGATATCGGCGAAGGCGCCCTGGCGGGTAGTGGGCAGGGGGCGCATGGCCCGCGTTTTGTCCTGCGTCGCGTGGGTTCGCTCGTCCTGTTGGAAGAGTCGAGGATCGAAAACGTCCGGCGGCGCCAGATCACAGCCGATAATCCCCAAGCCCGTTGCCAATGCGATGATTCCCGCGCCAAGAGCAGTTCGGCAATCCATCCGAGCATGATAACAAATCAACAGCGCATGTCTCGCCCTCCTGCGCCATTTTGCGCGCCGGCTGGACCCTTGTCGGAGGGCGGGGCGGCATGATATAAAGAGGGTCATGCCTCCTCCGGGCAAAGTCCCAAAGCAGATGGTTGCCGAACCCGGCATCGATCCACAGGTCTATCCGATGGCCGCGTACGAATTCGTGCATCAGGGGCTGGCGTACACCGTCCACCGGATCTACGGCCCGCCGAGGAACCCGCCGGTCAGCAGGCACGTTACCGGCCAACAGTTATGTCACGGGTTGAGGGAGCTGGCGACGAAGCAGTGGGGATTTCTGGCCCAGACGGTCCTTGGCCAATGGAACATCACCTCGACGTTGGATTTCGGGCAGATAGTGTATTCGCTGGCACGTCAAAAGGTAATGTCCACGACGCCGCAGGACAGCATCGAGGATTTCCGCGACGTTTTCGACTTCAAGAAAGCGTTTGAATCCAACTACCGTATCGCATCGAAATAATGTCCACGCCGGAAAAACCGCCGGAAAAACCGCCGGGAGAGCCGCCGGGCCAAAAGGCGGAGGGGCCGCACCCGCGGCTGAAGGCTCGGCCGGGGCTGTTCAAAATGCTGTGCGTGGCCTACGCGCTGTGGATGGCGGCGCTGTTGGCGATGTATTTTTGGACGGTTTATCCGCTGCGGCATGCGGGGGGGCCGTAGGGACTCGGCCCGAGGCCGGGCTGGCTAAACAATGCGTCTTGGCTCTGATTGGGGTTCACAAGTCCTGCGCCGGCGAGTAGTCTTCGGGGATGCTTCAAGCCGTTTTGCAAACAGTTGACGCTCGCCGCGATCAGGCCGTTTCGGCGCTGAAGGAATTCCTGGCCATCCCCAGCGTCAGCGCGCAGCCGCAGCACAAGGCCGACATGCAGCGATGCGCCCAATGGCTGGCGGAGCAGCTTTCGTTGGCGGGATTGGAAGTGAAGGTAATGCCCGTGGCCGGCGGGAAGGGGCATCCGGCGGTGGTGGCGAAGAATAAACATGAGCCCGGCCGGCCGACCGTTTTGTATTACGGCCATTACGACGTGCAGCCGCCGGAGCCGCTTGAGTTGTGGACCACGCCGCCGTTTGAGCCGAGCATGCGCAACGGCGCCATCTACGCCCGGGGGGCGGCCGATGACAAGGGCCAGGTCTGGGCCCACGTGGAGGCGATTTTGGCGTGGCAGGCGCACGGCGGCTTGCCGGTGAACCTCACGCTGCTGATCGAGGGGGAAGAGGAAATCGGCTCGGAAAACCTCGGGGAATTTGTTGCGGCCCATCGTGTTGATCTGCGGGCCGACATTGCTGTCATCAGCGACACCATTCTTTTCGCGCGGGGAATTCCAGCCATCACCTATAGCGTGCGCGGGCTGGTGTACATGGAATTGACGGTGACGGCGGCGGCGGTCGATCTGCACAGCGGCTTGTATGGAGGGGCCGTGCCCAATCCGCTGAACATCCTTTGCGAGCTGCTTGCCACGCTGCACGACCGTGACGGGCGCGTGAACATTCCCGGGTTTTACGAGAAGGTGATCCCGCCGTCTGACGAAGAGCGGCTCATGTGGGCCAAGCTGCCGTTTGATGAAAAGCAATATGCGGCGGATTTGAAATTGCCCGCCCTGGCGGGAGAAATCGGCTACAGCGCGCTGGAGCGGCTGTGGGCTCGGCCGGCGTGCGACATCAACGGCATTACCGGCGGATACCAGGGCCCGGGGGCAAAAACGGTGATCGCATCCAAGGCATCGGCGAAAGTGTCGATGCGGCTGGTTCCGAATCAAGACGCCGTGGCCGTGCGGGATGCGTTTGCCCTGGCGATGCGGCAGCGCTGCCCGTCCTGCGTGAAGTTGGAGATGGAATGCTTCGGCCAAGCGCCGGCGGTTTTGGTGCCCCTGCACAGCCACGGGATCGATCTGGCCTCGGAGGCGATCAAAATCGGCTACGGAATTCGACCGGTGCTCATCCGTGGGGCGGCAAGCATTCCGGTCGTGGAGTTGATCAAATCGAATCTCGGCATCGACACGCTCCTGGTGGGTTTCGCATTGCCCGACGATTGCGTGCATTCGCCCAACGAGAAATTCGACCTCGATGCCCTGCATGCGGGAGCGCGAACGGCCGCGGCGTTGTATGAGCGTTTAGCGAAGTTGGAAGTAAGACGCTAGCGCGAAGGGCGAGCTTCGCCGCTTTGCGGTTCTGCATTCACAGGCAGGATGACAACGCCAAAGCGATTTCCTATGATCTTTGCTGCTGGCAAGGAAAACGGAGACGGATTGCATGCCCGTAGAAATTACGATGCCGCAGTTGTCGGACACGATGACCGAAGGAACGGTCGTGAAATGGCACAAGAAAGAGGGGGAGAAAATCCGCGGCGGGGAGGAAGTCGCGGACATCGAGACGGACAAGGCGACGATGCCGATGGAGGCGTTTGATTCCGGGACGCTGGCGGTGATCGTCGCCGGGGAAGGGCAGAAGGTGATGGTGGGGCAGGTGATCGGAGTGATCGCCACCGGCGCGGAAAACGCCGAGGAGATCAAGAAGAAATATGCCGCGGGAAGTTCAGCTTCTGCCCCAGCCGCCCCCCAGGCCGCAGCGGCAAAGCCCGCTCCAGCGCCCAAGCCCGCCTCCACGCCGATTCCGGCCCCGGCCCCCGCGACGAAGCCGGGGAATTATCAATTCGACATCGTCTTGATCGGCGGCGGTCCGGCCGGTTACGCGGCCGCCATTCGCGCCGGCCAGCTCAAAAAACGCGTGCTCTGCATCGAAATGGAAAGCCTGGGCGGGACCTGCCTGAATTGGGGCTGTATCCCCACCAAGGCGCTGCTCGACGACGGAGCGTTCATTCGCAAGCTTCGGCTCCACGCGGCCGAGCACGGCGTTTCTTTCAAGGACCTTTCAATCGATTTTTCCAAGCTCATCAGCCGCAGCCGCGGCATCGCCGACAAATTGAGCAAAGGCATCGAGCACTTGTTTCGCAAATATGAGGTGAAGCGCGAAATCGGCGTCGGCCAGATATTGGCCCCGCATCGCGTGAAGATCACAAACGGACCCAACAGCCGGGAAGTGACGGCCGACCACATCATCATCGCCACGGGCGCCAAGGCCACGCCGCTGCCCGGCGTGAGTTTTGACGGAAAGAAGATCATCGCCTCGCGCGAGGCGATGAATCTGCCCAAGCAGCCGAAGAAAATCGCCATCATCGGGGCCGGTCCGATCGGGTGCGAATTCGCGGATTTTTACAATTCCGTCGGCACCGAGGTGGTCGTCGTCGAGATGCTCGATCATCTCGTGCCCAATGAAGACGAGGACGTGTCGATCCTCCTGGAGCGCGTCTTCGCCAAGCGGGAAATCGACGTCCGCGTAAAAACCAAAACCGACAAGGTGGAAGTCACCCCAACCGGCGTGAAACTCACGCTGTCCGGCGCCAAGAGCGGCGTCGTCGATGCCGATGTCGTGCTCGTGGCGATCGGCATCACCGCCAACACCAACGGCCTGGTCGGCCCGGAGGCGAAACTGGAACTGGTCAAGGGCCGCGTGAAGGTCGATCCACGGTATCAGACGAATCTTCCCAATGTCTGGGCTGTCGGCGACTGCATCAGCGTCGTTTGGCCGGAGCAGCAAGGCATGGGCGGCTATCGCCATCCCGATCTCGCTCACGTGGCCCATCACGAAGCGGTCAACTGCGTCGAGCGCATCGCCGGCGTTTCGCAACATGCCATCGACTACAAAGCGATTCCCGGCTGCACCTACACGCACCCGCAGATTGCCAGCATGGGATTCAGCGAGCGCAAGGCCCGCGAACTGAATCGAGAATTGAAGATCGGCAAATTTCCATTCAGCGCCAGCGGCCGGGCGCTGGCCCTCGGCGAGCCGGACGGTTTCGTAAAACTCATCTTCGACGCCGAGTATGGCGAGTTGCTGGGCGTACACATGATCGGCGAAAACGTCACCGACATGCTTGGCGAACTGGTCATCGCCAAAAAGCTCGAAGCCACCGAGGCGGAGATCATCGAAGCGATCCATCCGCATCCGAGCTTCAGCGAAGCGATCATGGAAGCCGCCGGCGTGGCCGATGGACGCGCCATTCACCTGTGATTTTTTGCAAGGAGGATTCTCATGCGATTCTGGCTGACGATTGTTGCGGCGGGGCTGCTCCTGGGCGGATGCTCCTCGAGCACGTCCCAACAGGGCGTTGAGGCCAACCAGGTTCCCGCGGCGGTTCAGGGCCCGTTCTATACCGAACACCCCTACGCGCAGATGAACAATCCCAAGCGGATTTCAAACGAGGACGGCTCGGTGAGCTACCAGATTCCGTACACCCGACCCGACGGCACCAAAGGTTCGGCTACCTACGCGCCGACCGGGGAATTGCAGAAGGATCAGTAGGAAAAGAAGCCGTGAAAACGAAATCGGCAAAGGCCGCTTCATCGGATCCGGATGTTCGTCGCGAGCTGCGAGCGCTCAGGCAGGCCGCGCGCAGCGCCAGGAGACTGTCGCAGATCACCGGCACGCCGTTCATCGTCGTGAAGAATGGCCGCATCGTGGACCTGAACAAAGGACGCAAGCAATCGGCCAAACAGAAAGAACTGGTAAAGCTTCTCAGGCCATTTGGAGCGTAACGAAAATCATGAATCGAAAAGCACTCATCGTGTTCGGCGGTTGGGACGGGCATCAGCCAAAGGAAGTCGCCGAGGTTTTCCGCGGCCTACTGGCCAAGGAAAACTTTGACGTCGAAGTTTCCGACACGCTCGATGCCTTCAAAGACGCACCAAAACTCAAAGGCCTGAATCTCATCGTCCCGGTCTGGACGATGGGAAAGATCACGCCCGAGCAACTCAAGCCCGTCCTGTCGGCCGTCGAGGCCGGCGTCGGCATCGCCGGTTGTCATGGCGGAATGTGCGATTCCTTTCGCGAAGCCACGGAATGGCAATTCATGACCGGCGGCCAATGGGTTGCGCATCCCGGCAACGACGGGATCGCCTACCGGGTAAAAATCGGCCCGCTCAAAAGTCCCATCACCGAGGGCATCGCGGATTTCGAGGTCAAAAGCGAGCAGTATTATCTGCACGTTGACCCGGCCGTCAAAGTCCTGGCGACCACGCGGTTTCCCGTCGCCGACGGCCCGCACATCGGCAACGGCCCCGTCGACATGCCGGTCGTCTTCACCAAGATGTACGGCAAAGGCCGCGTTTTTTACAATTCGCTCGGTCACCAGGCGAACATCGTGACTATGGCCCCGGTGCTGGAAATCATGCGGCGGGGATGCGTGTGGGCGGCACGGTGAATGGGCGGCGGCGATTTTCGAATATTCAAAAAACGCGCTCCCCGTTCGGCTGAGCTCACGGCCGAAGCCTTCGGGTCGCGGCTAAACGGAACAGGGAAACCGGATTCGGCATTAGAAATAAATCGGCCGGCACACCTCCGGTGTACCGGCCGACAGAGTCTGCGACTCCTTTCGCATCCTTCCGTGATTCGCAGCCGCGCCGCTTCCAAGAGCGCGGCGTCAATTCCGATCGGCGGGCTGGACAGCGCCCGTATCCAGCAATTCCTCCAAGAACACCGCCAGTCCCTCGTCGCTATTTCGCCCAATGACCCTGGCGGCGCATTTCAAAAGGTCGGCATGTGAATTGCCCATCGCCACTCCCAGCCCGGCGTTGCTGACCATCGTGACATCGTTCACGCCGTCGCCGATGGCGATGATTTCCTCGGGCTTGACATGATGCCGGCGGGCGACGTGCAAAATCCCCTGCCATTTGCTGACCGACGGATCGAAAACCTCCAGGACGCTGACATCGCCTCCCAGGAAGCAATGGCTCATGATGCGGTCGCCAAAAACCTCTTCCAGCTTGGCGTGAATGGGCCGTGCGATCTCCGCCGGCCCAACCATCCCGACGCGGATGGTATGCTCGTGCGAATGCCGCGACAGATCACTCACGCGGCGAATGGACACGTTGGTGATTCTCAACCATTGCTCGGTGGTGCGATGCAATTCGATGCCGCCGGTGATGAGGTAATCGACGCCGGCGGCGGCGGTATCCTGAAGCGCCAGGGCCGCCTCGCCGCGCGATTCGAAAAATGCGCACAACTCTCGGGCCAGCTCAGGATTCATCAGCTTCCGATGGAGGGTGACCCGCTGGCGGGTGTCCATCACCATGGCCCCGCCCACAAAAACCGCCGAGTCATAATGTTCGATGGCATCGAGCACAGTCTTACACTCGGTAAAATTCCGGCCCGTCGCGAAGCAGATCAGCAGCCCCGCTCCCAAGGCCCGATGAATGGCCGCTTTCGTTCGCGGCGTCACCTGGCTGCTGGGGGACAGGAGAGTCCCGTCCAGGTCGATGGCGATCATCTTGTACTTCATGACCTCACCATCGCCGAATCGGCCATAGCTAGCAAGATGTCCATGAAAGTGCAAAGAATTGGGCAGTTTTCCACAAGCTGTAGTATATGCGCCGTCGGCACACCTATTAGGATGGTCTCGTCGGTTGGTGGTATTTCGAGGCCCAGGGATAGCCATCCCTGGGCTTTTATTTGATGGATACGCCTTTCACGGATGCTCACGTGTGGCCAGCTACCGGCTGGGCGTAAGCCTGTGAACCTCCCAAAACCGCCGGACCGGCATACTTCCGCACGATCAGCAGCGATGTGGTGGTTTGCTGGGCGACGCGTTCCGGCCGAAACCCGAAGAGATGCGATTGCATGCCCCATTGCTCCTCGACGCCGATGACCACCAGATGGTATTGGCCGGCCGCCTGAATCACCGCAACCACCGGCGAGGAATCCTCGATGACCTGAAAGTTCACGGGCATCGGCTGGGTCGGATCGGCGAAAGTCCTTTCCACCGTCGCGCGTGCATTCAGCACCTTATCGCTTTGGGAGCGGTGGGGCGGCACAACGTGCAGGACGGTCAAGGACGCATTGGCGTTGCGGGCGACGCGACCGGCCAGGTCCAGCGCCATCTGGTCGTGTTTCCCTCCCAGAAACGGCACGAGAATATTCTTGGCCGACTCGAAATCCCGGTCCACGAAAACCGCCACATCGGCGTCGCTGGCGGTCATGACGCGATGGACCGTCCCGCCCAGGATGGCCTGCCCGAAGACCGGCTTGTGAAATCCCATCAGAATCAGGTCGGCCGCCCGCAGACGAGCGAAGCGCGCGATATCGCTGGGGACGTCGCGGCTCACGAAGGCGATGGGTTCGACGGCAATATCCATCCCTCGGGCCGCATCCAACAGCGGTTCCAGCGCTTCGCTCCTCTGATTGGGTGTCTCGGACAGTCGCACGGAATACGGATCGTGATCCGCCAGTCGCTGCAAATGCAGGGCGATGATCCGCCGGCCGGCGTCCAGCGGCGGGGGAGGCGCCAATAGCGACGCCATCCTCGCCAGCGGGCCGCCGCTGGCCGGCAGCGAAACCGGTATCAGCACGGTAAACGGCCGGCGCTCGGCACGTTCCCTCGCCGCCGCCTCCTCCCCCTCCGCTTTCGCCCTCGGATAAACCAAGTGGAGGATGGGCGTGGTGAGCGCCGTCGTCACGATGGCCATGATGACCATCATCACGAAGACGGCGTCGGTAATGACGCCCAGGTTTCGGCCGATGTTCAGGATGACCAACTCCATCAATCCGCGGGTGTTCATCAGGACGCCGATGGCGCTGGCTTCGCGCCAGGAAAGCCCGCAAAACCGCGCCGCCACCGCCGACCCGCCGAACTTCCCCAGGCTTGCCGCCAGGATGATCAGCCCGGTGTACATCCAGAGCGAAGCGTGATTCAGCATGCCGATCTGGGTCCGAAGCCCGATGTACGCGAAAAAAATCGGCAGCAGAAAGACGATGGTGAAATCCTCCAGCTTGTTGCTCAGCGTTTGCACGAACGCCGTACCCTTTGGCATGATCGCGCCCATGAGGAAGGCGCCGAAGAGTGCGTGGATGCCGATCCAATCCGTCGCGATCGACGATCCGAGCACCAAAATCAGGATGATCGCCAGCAGATTCTGGCTGAGATGGTTGCTGCGCTCGAAGACTAGTTCCAAGCGTTTGAGGAAGGGGCGGACCAGGAAAAACATGACGGCGATATAAAGGATCGACTTCCCGGCGGTCATCAGCCCCGGCCCAACGCCCGCCACCCGCGCCGCGGCGATCACAAACGCCAACATGCACCAGGCGGTCAGGTCATTCGCCGCCGCGCAGGTGATGGCGATGGCACCGATGGGCGTCCTGTGCAGGTTTCGCTCGGTCAAAATTCGCGCCAGGACCGGAAAGGCCGTGATGCTCATCGCGGCGCCGAGAAACAGGGCCACGGAAGTAAATCGCATGGCCGGCGTGGCGTTAAACAGCCGCGGGTACAGAAACAGCGCCAACAGCGCCCCCATGAAAAACGGGGTGAGAATGCTGGCATTGCTGATGATTACCGCCGCCTGCCCGCGGTTGCGCAACATCTTTGGATCCAGTTCCAAACCGACCAGGAACAGGAAGAAAATCACCCCGACCTGGCTCAGGGCGTTGAGATATTGAATGCTGTCCGCCGGGAAAACCTGCTGGAACATCCCCGGCATCAGCAAGCCGAAAAGACTCGGCCCAAGCATGATCCCGGCGATCATTTCACCCATGACCTGCGGCTGGCGCAGGCGGATGAACAAGAAGCCCATGACCCGGCTCAGCCCCAGGATCAGGCCCGTCTGCACCACCAGCAGGAAGATGAACCGGCTTGCTGCCATGCGGCTTACTGATGCGTGCCTGGTTCCATGGGCGGCGCCGGCGGGGAGTTGGTTGGATTCATGCGTTCAAGTCGATAGGTTCCGGAGCGCGGTCCCTGGATTCCAGGCGGCCCCTGGAAGGTGAAATTCACGGCATTGCTGGCCTCGAAGGCTGTTCCCTCAACATGCCAGCCATCACCATCGAATTTGAGTATTTGATCCGCCGCACCCTCGGCAGGGCGGGAGCTTTGCGTCAAAACAACGTCGAAATGCTGTGAGCCATTGTCCGGGGAGAAACGGACGAATTCCCCGGATTGGCTGATGGAAAAGCCCTCCGCCGGCGGCGTGGCGGGGTCCGCCGGCGCCCACCGGCCGGACAAGTCCCGCGGAGCCGTCAGAAACGCGTTGCCCAGTTCGAGGATCGTCCAAATCCCAAGGGCGAATATCGCGCAGACCCCCAGGTAGACCAAACTTGTGCGGTTCATGCCCAGATGCACCGAACAGCTCCTTGTCCTCGATTAACTTAGCAGACCCCGCCGGCGCTGCCTACTGGAAACCGACCCGCAAGCCAATCTTTTGGGGCGGGCATTTTTCGTTGATTCGCATGTCCGCGCAGTCGCTATAATTCCCGGTAAGGAGCCGGCTAATGTTCTACCGCCTGATCGAAAAGAAGATCGTCTTCAAGGGGAAAAAGCTTCAGTTGGAGGTGCATCGGCTGCTGAACGAGGAAACGGAAAAGGAATTCAGCTGCGAACTATGCATCCATCGCGGCGCGGTGGTGATCTTACCGTTCCTCGCTGACAAAGTTTTGCTCATTCGCAATTACCGCTATGCCGCCCAGCACACGCTGATTGAGTTGCCCGCCGGGACTTTGGAAAAAGGGGAAGATCCGATGAACTGCGCGGGTCGGGAGCTATTGGAAGAGACGGGGTACCTGGCGGGGCGGCTCAAGCCGCTGGCCTCGTTTTTTTCTTCTCCCGGAATTCTCACCGAGAAGTTATATGCCTTCGCTGCCTACGATCTGGAAAAGAAAGTCGCCGCCTTGGAAGAAAACGAGGAGATAGAGATAATGCCGGTGACCTTCGACGAGGCCGTGGAGATGATCCGCACCGCCCAGATCATCGACGCAAAGACGATCGCCACGCTCCTGTTGTTCGACCGATTCCACCGCGACCGCACGTGAAGGGACTGCACGTATGGCCTGGGAAGATAGACCTTACTATCGCGATCGCAGCTGGGCTTCCACCAACCCTCTTTTGTGGCTCATCAGGGGGTCGGTGCCGATGTTCCGAATCTTCGGGCTCCGCTTCCGCGCCCAGGCCTCGCTGCTCATTTTTATTCTCGCCGTCCTGCTCCTGGATTGGGACAAAGGTTTTCCAATCCAGCTGCGCGTCTTCGCCATGGCGCTGTGGACCGGCGCCCTCATCCTGCACGAGTTGGCCCATTGCATTGTGGCACGACGATTGGGCGGGGGTCCGGATGAAGTTCTCCTATGGCCGCTGGGCGGACTAATGCCGCATGATCCGCCGCACCGGCCCCTGCCCACTTTTCTCACCGCCGCCGCCGGGCCGGCGATGAACCTGCTCCTGTGCATCGGCTCGGCCCTGGGCATCTATTTTTTAACCCCGGTGCAAAGCGCATTCCCCCATTCCGCCCACGTTCTGGTTTCGCTCAACCCGCTGCATGGTCCGGCCCCTGATTTCCATTGCCGCTGGCGCGATCCCGCGTTCTTTTGCTGGGCGATTTTCTCCGTCAACTATCGGCTGCTGCTCCTGAATCTATTGCCCATAATCCCGATGGATGGCGGCCACATGCTTCAGTCCGTCCTTTGGGCGCTGGTGGGGAATTTCCGTTCCACGCTCCTCGCCACGACAGCCGGCATCGCCGGCGCCGTGGTCGTCGGCATCGTCGCGCTGGCGTCGCAGTACTGGTTCATGGCGGCGTTCATGATTTTCTGCCTCTACGAGTCTTATCGCCAGCGTCTGATCCTGCGTGAGAACGGGCCGGAAGATTGGCGGGAATCGTCCGATTACAGCCAGAGTCTATTCGATCCGTCGAGCGAGCCGAGGCGTCGCCGTCTCTCTCGCCGCGCCATTCGCAAGGCCCGCAAAATCGCCCATCAGGAAAAGGCCGCCCGAGACCTCATCGACGCCATTCTCGCAAAGGTCTCCGCCCGCGGCCTGGGCTCGCTAAGCTGGCAGGAGCGGCGCACCCTTCGCAAAACCACCGACCAGCAGCGCCGGCGCGAATCCGAACTCTCGCGATTCCAATAGCGCAATATTGACAGTCCACGGCGGGAGCCCCGCATGTACATGCGGGGCTTCCATGGCAATATCGGACCTGTTCGTTGGCACAAATCCAGCCTCGAAATCCACGTCGAATAAATGCCGAAGCAATGACGGCAAAGCGTTTACGCAATGAATCTCACGACCCAAGACCACTCCAGGCAGATTGTCGCCCGACGGCTGCGCGCCGCCTTTTGGATCGTGCTGGCGGGGATTTCGTTGGCCGCATTCTTTGGCACAGTCAGCGACGCGATGGAAAGTCCCGGCACCGATTTGCGCTGCCGCGTTGTCGGGGCGCGGGCCATGATGCTCGGAATGGATCCCTACTTCATGCCCGCCAAGACGGATGAAGTTCAAACGCTTCAGGATCCCGATCGGTACGCCGCGGTATGCACTCGCTGCACCTATGCGCCCAGCCTGCTATGTCTTTACGTGCCGCTGGCAAATCTGCCCTATCAGGCGCAGCGTTACATTTGGTTCGGCATTGAATGGTGCGCACTGGCGGGGTCGATTGCATTGTTGCGCGCGACCCTCCCGGGCCGCTTGATCAAAAACGCATTTACCGCGATCGCGATCGTCTTTTTCGCCGACGGCGTTTTCTGGCGACTTCACTTAGAGCGAGGCCAATATTACGTCTTCGTCGTTTTCCTGTTTTCCCTGACGGCGTGGCTTTGCCTTGGAAAATCGGCCGCCGGGGAAATTGCGCCGGCACGTGACCGCTGGTGGCATGGGATTCCGCTGGGAATCGCCGCGGCCCTGAGGCTGACGCCGCTAGCCGCATTGCTGCCGCTGTGGGTGGCCGGGTTTCGCCGCACGGCGGTGGGGGCGGCGGTCGTGTTCGGCGCGTGCATTGCCGCCACGCTGCCAATCGCCGGTCCGGGACTTTGGCAAAGCTATTTTCGCAGCGTGTCGATCCAAGCGCAGTTGCGTTTCGACGGCGATTTTCATAACAGCCAGCGAGCCCTGCTTCCGCCGCTGCCGGCGACCGCGGAAGGAATGACCTTCAAGCGATCGATCGGATTCCCGCTTGCCGACGTCAACCTCGCGCTGGAAGTTTTGCAGCCGCTGTCGGAGCATTTCCGTTGGATGCCGGGCCGGGATAAATGGCAACTCATCAGCCAGGCGGGAGCCGCCGCCGTATGTCTGCTGTTTCCCATTGCCCTGCGTCGGCGCGGGTTGGGTCCGGCGGAGAAACTCGCCGCGTCGCTTCTGTGCGTTTTGTCTGTCGATTTCTTTCTTCCAACGCGCATCTCCTACGCGGACATGCTGTTCTTGCCGCCAATTGCCCTGCTCATCCCGTCGATGCTGCGACATGGCAAGGGATACATCTGGCTGGCCTTCGTACTGCTGGCGTTGGCGATATGCCACGGCACCGTTCCGGGGCAAACGCCCATTCCGGTGCTTCGGCCGCCGCTATTGATGATCGGGCTTGTTGCATATCTCGCGGTCAGGCGAACGGAGCGAGCGGCCCCGTCGCCGGCCCAAACTGTCGAGGTTGCAGAGGTTCACGCCCGCGCCGCATAGATTCGAGGGCATGCTGACTTTTTGATCGCCTCTCCACAGTAATCTCAACATTTTTCAGGGTCATCATGACCCTATGATTCATCGCCTTCACAATCCATTATTTAACCGCAGAGCACGCGGAGAGCGCCGAGAAGAATAGAGAAAATTTCGTTTTTGTGTTTCTTCTCCGTGTTTGTCTCCGCATTGCAAAGCTGTGGCATCTTGTTTTTTTGGCAAGGTTCAGTGGTCATGCGGCAAGTTTGGTTACGTCGGCCTCGCGAAGAATCAACGCGGCGCTCATCGTCTTGTGCCCCTGG
>Ga0187864_10000102_pt1 | contig 94512 bp, 88 predicted proteins | sample June2016WEW_11_4_FD_132985 | JGI IMG/M metagenome (GOLD analysis project Ga0187864, IMG submission 132985) | Peatland microbial communities from SPRUCE experiment site at the Marcell Experimental Forest, Minnesota, USA - June2016WEW_11_40 | ecosystem: Environmental > Terrestrial > Soil >... | reverse complement strand
GTTGAGGTCGCGCTTGAGCGCGAAACTCCGCAGCTGTTGCCGCCGAAGGCGGCGACCCTATGCTTTCGCCTCGAAAAGGCCCGCTGGAACATGAACGGGCCAGCCAACGGCGTCCGCGGCGGCAACGCCCGTCATATTCGAGCAAGCGACTTCGGCCGTCACGAACATCGCAGCCGATCATCTTCTTGATTTATTTGCCCTCGTTCCCGCCGATTAGGTCACGCGCCCCGGGAGCGATAATACCCTGATTCCTCTTGCGTCACAGCAGCGCGAATTGTCTAATGCGCGGTCTTTGGTCCGGCAAGAATGCCGGTTCAGGTTTGATTGACGCCAGGAGTGCATCTTTCGAGGTGGCGCCTTCTTTTGGCCGATAACGACGTTGCCGGAAGTTCGCCGGACTCCGCGCTTGAGAGGATCGAGTTATGCAGACCGTCGTTCACGTCACGCATGAAGCCATTCAGAAGATCGGTGGAATCGGAGCGGTGTTGCAGGGGCTGCTCACCAGCCGAACCTATCTCGACAAGGTCCAGCGAAATATTTTGGTGGGCCCGTTCTGGCCGAGCGATGACCTGGCGGAACACCGGCTCGGCCCGCAGGGCGAAGTTCTGTACAGCAGCCTGGATCATCTGTATCGCTCCCCGCTGGCGGCGCGGTTTCGGGAGATCGAGCAGGAATTCGACGTCGCGATCGTCTATGGGCGGCGCAAATTCGCGGACAAGGAGACCGGAATCTCCAGCACGCCGGAAACACTGCTCATCGACGTGGCCCGGTTCGACAAGGAGAAAATCAACCTGTTCAAATACGATCTCTGGAAGACCTTTGGCATCGAAAGCGCCAAATACGAAAGCATCTGGGATTTCGAGCAGTACATGCGTCTGGCCATGCCGGCGATCGCGGCGTTGCACGCGCTGGGCGTGGGCAGCGAGAACGAACCCTGCGTGATCCTCAGCCACGAATACATGGGGATTCCGACCGCGCTGGCCGCCATCCTCGAGGGCGAGCGAAGTAATTTCCGCACGATCTTTTACGCCCATGAAGTGGCCCCGATGCGCCGCGTGGTGGAACATCATCCCGGGCACGACACGATGTTCTACAACGTCATGCGCTCGGCCGTCAGCCAGGGGCATTACCTGGAAGAGGTCTTCGGCGACCAGAGCGGGCATTACAAGGACTCGCTGGTGAAGGCCGCGCGATTCTGCGACGGCATCTTCGCCGTGGGCGATTACGTGCTGAAGGAACTCCGCTTCCTCGGCCCGGATTTTGTCCACGTGGACAGCCAGCTCGCCTACAACGGCGTCCCCTGCTGGAAGATCAGCGTCCAAGAGAGAATGTCCAGCCGTCAGAAGCTGCGCCAGTATTGCAACACGCTGCTGGGGTTCGAGCCGGACTACGTTTTTTCGCACGTGACCCGGCTGGTTCCGAGCAAGGGTTTGTGGCGGGACCTGCGGGTGCTGGAACACGTCGAGCGCATCCTGCGGGCGCGCAACGAAACGGCGATCCTTTTCACCCTCAGCACGGAAGTCCCCTCGCGCCGCGGCGACGACATCCGCAAGATGGAGCAGGCCTATCATTGGCCCGTCGCCCATCGCGAAGGCTTGCCGGACCTTTCCAACGGCGAGGCGGCCTATCACCTGGGCGTCCAGGAATTCAACGCCCGCTCGCGGAACGTCAAAGTGATTTTCATCAATCAGTTCGGATTCGAGCAAAAGGTCTGCGGCCTGCGCATGCCGGCGGACATGGAATTCATGGACATCCGCAAGGGATCGGATGCCGAATTCGGCCAGAGCATTTACGAGCCTTTCGGCATCGCCCAGGTTGAGCCGATCAGCTTCGGCGGGATTTGCGTTTTCAGCAGCATCTGCGGATGCGCCGGTTTTGTGGATAAGGCCACGGGCGGCCAGCCCACGCCCAACGTGATCGTCGCCGACTATACCGATTTGCCGAACAAGGGATTGAGGCCGGATCAGTTGTTGGCCATCGGCCAGCCCCAGCGTGACGAGATCGAGCACGTCGTCGCGGGGATTGTGGCCAAGGAACTGGTGGACCGGCTGCCGCGGTCGCCGAAGGAATTCGAGCAATCCATCGATCGCGGGCACGCCCTGGCGAGCAAGATGAGCTGGGACGTGGTGGCGCGGGATTACGTGCTGCCGGGCATTCAGAGGGCCGGCCGGGCCCAACGGCTTAAGCAGATCGCATAATGCCCGATTTACCGCCGCTAAAGAAGCTTCATTCGGGGGTGTAGCGCTTATTATTGGTACTCTGTTTTTTCCCCTCGTCCCATGAATACATGGGGCGAGGGGAAAAATACTATGGAACGGCAGAGCCACATAGGGTCGCACGGCCACCAGGCCGTGGCTTCATGCTTTAACGACAAATGACCGAATGACCGAAGTGGTTTGTTTCGGATTTCTGGTTTCGGATTTGATTCGTCATTCTGGTTTCGGATTTCTGGTTTCGAGTTTTCCCATGTCCTCCGACGACCACCTCAATTCCACCCGCATCCGCCAAATGGCCGCCCTGCGCCGCGCCGCCTACCGCTCCCGATCCTATTGCCTCATCGCCATCGGCGGCTGCATCGTCGGAGCGGCCGAATTTATTTTTGATGCGATCCGGCGTCTGCGCGAGCATCCAGGATTATCCGGCATCGTCATAGCCATCGCCTATTTTCTGGCCGCCGCCGTGCTGATTGTCCTCACCCGGTTTTTCGTCCGTCTGGCGGCACGATTCCATCGCGAATCGAAAGAATCGATTCTTTCTCAGCCGACCGCTCCCCCGGAATTCTCGCAATTGCAGGATGGCTCTCAGGTCGTCAAAAACCTCGAGGATATGTGATTTCACCCCTGCCCCGGCGAACGCCGCGTTGCCGGCCCCTTCGCCGCAAGCTGCGCAAAACTCGGCCCGAGCTGCGACTGCTCCCGTGGCGTCAGCACCTGCCCCAGCTTGTCGTGCGTCCAGCTCAGCAGGTCGATCATGGATTGCCGTGCCTCGGCGTAGGGTTCCCCCTCCAAATCGCGGTCCGGCAGCTTCTCCACGGCGGCGTCGGCATCGGCCATGATCGCGTCGCAGCCGCGTCTCTCATTCTCCGAGGTCTTCAGATCGCTCAATGCCTGGCGAAGCTGGCCGATCTGCTGGCGGGCTTCGCCGCGAACGCTGCGCAGCTTTTCCAGCAGCAATTGGTTCTGCTCCGGACCGAGCGCTTCCGTCAGCTTGGCGCGGGCGGCCTGTAGGTCCATCGGCACGGCCGCGATGCGATGAGCGGGGGGCATCCGTCCGGCTTGAACCTCACCGATGAGGTATTGAAGATCGCGGGCAACGGCGTCGAGGATTTCGTTGGCCCTCCTTCGGTTATCCTGACCCAGCGTCAAATCGTTGAGCGTGCGCCGGATCACGGCCGTCCGAACCAGCAGGTTTTTGCCGATGGCCAGATACGTCGGCGCCAGCACCGACGGGGCGGGGGCGTCGTCCGCCGAAGGGGCCGTCGTCGCCGCCCCGCTCGCCGCGGCCAAGAGGGCGATTGCCAAAATCATCCCGCAAGTTAAATTCCTCACAACCTTAACAGTATCCGCAAATTTTCTTATTACAATTCGCCACGCCCATGACCTCGGTTCAACTGGAACATATCAGCAAACGCTTTGGATCGACTCTTGCCCTTGACGGCATCGATCTCCAAATCGCTCCAGGCGAACTGTTTTTTCTGCTCGGCCCCAGCGGCTGCGGAAAGAGCACGCTGCTTCGGATCGTCGCCGGCCTGCTCCAGCCCACGACCGGGCGCATCCTTTTTAACGACCGCGACGTCACGCCCCTCGGCACCGAGCGGCGAAGCGCGGTGATGTGTTTCCAGAATTACGCGCTCTGGCCGCACATGACGGTCCGCGAAAACGTCGATTTCGGCCCGAGCCTTCAGGGCCCGGCCGACAACGCTCGCCGCCAGCGCGTCGATCAAGTCCTCCGCCTCGTGCAGTTGGATCGCTACGCCGAGAGCAAGCCCAACGCCCTCTCCGGCGGCCAGCAGCAGCGCGCCGCCCTGGCGCGAGCCCTGGCCGTGCAGCCAAAATGCCTGCTCCTCGATGAGCCGCTTTCCAATCTCGACGCCAAGCTGCGCCTGGAGATGCGCGGCGAAATCCGCCGCATCTGCAAATCCTCCGGGTGCACCACGATCTACGTCACGCACGATCAGAAGGAGGCCCTCTCCATCGCCGACCGGATCGTTCTGCTGAAGGATGGACTCATCGCCCAGGTCGGCTCTCCCACCCAGTTGTATTACACGCCGCGCACCAGCTTCGTCGCCGATTTCATCGGCCAGGCGAATTTGCTCACCGCCTCGATCCTGGCCGAAAATCCCGAGGGGATCACCGTGCGGACGCCGGTGGGCACGCTCCGCGGCGCGGCATGTCCGGACCCAACGCCTCGCGCCGTCACCGTCAGCATCAGGCCGGAGCGGATTCGCATCCTTGGCCCCAATTCGCCAAGATCGCCCGATGCCAATCACCTCCCGGCGAAATTGGTGGAAACCACCTTCCTCGGCGAGTCTTCAGAACACGCCGTGGAAATCGACGGCCACCGCCTCCGCGTGAACTGTTCCCCGCCGCTGCTTGACGCGACCGGCGAGATCGTGCTGGAGATCGACATCCGCGATTGTCTCGTCCTCCCGGAATGAATCCCATGCGCCGATACGGATTCATCCTCGCCTTTGTCATGCTGCTGATCGCTCCGCTGGCGGCGCACGCGCTTCATGGGGCCTGGCGCACCGGCGGCGTGGCCGATTCCGGCGAGCGACTCGTCATCGTCACGCCGCATTTGCAGGACATCCGCGACGAATTCCGCTGGGCCTTCGCCGATTGGCATCAAAAAAAATACGGCTACGCCGTCGATCTTGAATATCTCACCCCCGGCGGCACCAACGACATCCGCCGCGAACTGGACTTGAAATATCGCGCCATCCGCGAAGCCAACAACGGCCGCCTGCCTCCGGAGGATCAGGTGAACATCGGCATCGACCTGGTCTGGGGCGGCGGGGATTATTATTTCAATTCGCAACTCAAACCGCTGGGAATCCTCCATCCGCTCGATTTCGATCCCCACTATCTCGCCGAGGTCTTTCCCCAGCCCGCCTTGGCCGGCGTGAAGCTGTACGATCAAGCCCGCGGCCCCTCCGGCCAATCGCTTCCGCCGCAATGGGTGGGCGTGTGTCTCAGCAGTTTCGGCATCATCTATAACCCGGATTTGTATCGCTCGCTCAACCTGCCCGCCCCGCGAACCTGGAGCGATCTGGCCGATCCCCGGCTCTTCGCCAGCCTTTCCCTTGCCGATCCAACCCACAGCGGCACCGCCACCGTGACTTACATGACCATCATCCAGCGCGCCATGGCCGACGCCGAAGCCGACTTTTTCAACCGCGCCGAAAACCGCGGCAAACCCTCCGCCCAATTAAAAGCCGCCCCCCAATACCAAGTCGCGCTCGATGCCGGCTGGAAACAGGGAATGCGCCGGCTTCTCCTCATCGCCGCCAACGCCAGGTATTTCACGGATTCATCCTCGCAGCCGCCCAACGATGTCGCCGGCGGCGACGCCGCCGCGGGGATGGCCATCGACTTTTATGGCCGGGTGACCGAAGAGAGCGTCGGCCCGGATCGCCAAACCTTCATCGCCCCCCGCGCCGCCACCGCCATCACCCCCGACCCCATCGCCATTCTCTACGGCACGCACGGCAAACAGTTGGAACTGGCCCGACATTTCGTCGAATTCCTCCTCAGCCCCGAGGGACAGCGGCTCTGGATACTCAAGCCCGGCCAGCCCGGCGGCCCGCGCAACCGCGCCCTGCGGCGCTCGCCCATTCGCCAAAGCGTCTATGCCGACCGCGCCGGTTGGGCCGACGATCTCAACTATTTCGCCTCCGCCAGCGGTTTCAATCAACACGCCGAATGGCTCGGGACTCAGTCCGAGCTTCCGCCGATCTGGGCGGCCGCGTGGATCGATCAGGGCGATGAGCTGCATGCCGCTTATGCCGCCGTCCTGGCCGTCAGCGATCAAAACCGACGGGCACATTTGCTATTCGAATTATCCGACATTCCCATCAGCCGGACAGATGTGACAACCCAGATCGCCCAGCGCAAACGCATCGAGACTGATCACACCGAAGACCTGGATTTGTGGAAAGCCCGTCGTCAGCTCGAATGGTCCCAGCGTTTCGCCCAGCACTATCGGCAAGTCGCCGACGAAGCAGCGGTAGGCGAAGCCTCCGCGGCGGGGGGGCAGTAACCATGCCACGACTCAACCAGCGCTCCATCCACCGCCTGATTTCTCTCGGCCTTTACGCCTTCTTCGGCCTGTTTTTTCTTTGGCCGATTTATCGCGTCGTGGATCGCGGATTCACCTCGCAATCCGGACATTTCACTTTCCAATACGTCCAACTGATCTTCACCGATCCCCAGCTTCTTCGCGGCCTGGTCAATGCCATCGCCGTCGCCGTGGCCGTCACCGCCCTGTGCATGCTCATCTCCATGCCGCTGGCGATCCTGAGCGTCCGCTACGAATTCCCCGGCCAAGCCCTGCTGAGCGGAATGATGCTCGCCCCCCTGGTCCTGCCCCCTTTTGTCGGCGCCATTGGAATCCGCCTGATCCTCGGCCGGCTCGGACCGCTGACCGTCCTTCTCGGCCTCGGCCAGGGCGCGGGCCTCGATTGGCTCGGCCGATTTCGCCCGGCCGGGATCATCCTGGTCGAAACGCTGCACCTGTATCCCGTTCTCCTGCTGAATCTTCAGGCGGCGCTGGCGAACATCGACCCGACGATGGAGCAGGCCGCCGCCAATCTCGGCGCCGGCCGCTGGGCCGTCTTCCGCCGCATCACGCTGCCGCTGATTCGCCCCGGCATTTTCGCCGGCTGCACCCTCACCCTCATCTGGAGCTTCACCGAACTCGGCACGCCGCTGATGTTCGGCTTCCAAACCATCACCCCCGTTCAAATATTCGAGCAACTGACCGATGTCGCGGACAATCCGCTCCCGTTCGCGCTGGTCGTGGTGACGCTCGCCGTGGCCACGGGCCTGTATCTGATCGGAAAAGTCCTGCTCGGCCGCTCGTACGACACCGCCGCGACCAAGGCCTCGATCGCCCTCACCCCCACGCCCCTTCGCGGCATCCGAGCCCTGGCAGCTTGCGTCCCCTTCATCCTCGTCCTGCTATTCGCCCTGCTCCCGCACGCATCGGTCATCCTCACCAGCATCAGCGCCACCGGCCAGTGGTACCGCTCGATCCTGCCGCGGAGCTTCACCGCCGCCCATTATTTCGCCGCCCTCACCGATGATCTGGCCTTGCCGTCGGTCGCCCATTCGGCCCTCTACGCATCCCTCGCCACCGCGACGGCCCTGATCGTCGGCCTCGGCGTGGGCATCGTGGCCGTGCGCAGCCGCCTCGTCGATCGCGGCCTCATCGACGCCCTGGCCATGCTTCCGCTGGCCGTGCCGGGCCTGGTCCTGGCCTTCGGCTACCTGGCCGTCAGCGTCTCGCTTCAGCAAAAATACGGCCAACATCTTCCGATCTGGCTGAACGTCCAGGAGATGCCGGTGGTGTTCCTGGTAATCGCCTACGCGGCCAGAAGATTGCCGTACATCGTCCGCGCCACAGTCGCCGGCTTGCAGCAAACCCCGGTGGATTTGGAACAAGCCGCCGCGAATTTGGGCGCATCCCGCGCCACGGTCCTGCGGCGAATCACCGTCCCCTTAATCCTGGCCAATCTAATCGCCGGCTCTCTCCTGGCTTTCGCCTTCGCGATGCTGGAGGTGAGCGATTCGATCATTCTGGCCCAGAAAGCCGCCTACTTCCCAATCACCCGCGCGATATTGGAACTCTTCCAACGCCTGGGCGACGGCGTATACATCGCCAGCGCCCTGGGCGTCTGGGCGATGCTGCTGCTGAGCGTAACGCTGCTGGCGGCCAATGGTTTGCTAGGCAGAAAAATGGGCGCGGTATTTCGGGTGTAGAATCTCGCATCCGCCTTCCTCCAAAGCCCCAGGATGGCCATCCTGGGGCTTTTCGAACGCCGCAGGCAAACCGCTGCGAAGTTGTTACTGCATCAGTTTGATAAAGCAGAACCAATTGCGTCCGCTTTAATTTTCATCCGATGGGAATATCCCTGCACACAAACGGCCAGAAGATTCATATCAAAGGCTGCAATCTGAAGGCGGAAACCCGGCCCGAAGTTCGCTTGTTTCAAAGAATCGCACGTCATCGCGTGGCATGGATGCAGGAAACGGACAGGCCCGGTAGCCTGACCGGGAGGGATCGGGCCACGGTTGTCGAGGAAATCGTTTGGTGACACTGGTTCGAATCTCGTCACTCCGATCTGACGGGACAAAAAGCCCTAGAAATAGGTTGTCAATCTTGATTACAATACCTAGCAACGTCAAACTCTCGCCAGTGACACGATGCCGAACAACTCCAGATATCGGAACAAACCGTGCGGATACTGCGGCAGGACCACCGGGGAAAGGGGGGAGGGTGATCACGTCCTTCCGAAAACGCTTTACCCGACGATAACGGACCCGAGGGTTCAACGCGCCAAAATTCCATGTTGCCCCGAGTGCAATGATTCATGGCAGCGGGACGAAGGCCATTTTCGCACCGCCATTGATATGTGCGGTCCAAAGATGACGGCAGAACGCGAAGAGATTTGGGGCGATGCCTGCCGAAGCTTTCAGCGACCGGATGGTGGAACAAAAGACCGAGAGGCAATAGCGGAATTGCTAGTGCCGCATGTAACATCGGGCGGAAGCGACGAGTCAACGCACAAGATTTTCCCTTTGAAGGATCAACGGATCTTACGAGTGTTGCGCAAGATAGTGCGCGGATTAACTTATCGTCACACAGGCGACATCATCGCGGACGAGACCCGTGTCCAACTGATTGATTGCAACGTGGAGGAACTGCCCGAACTGATTCGGATTGCATACCATGTACCTCGCGTGTTCACCGCATGGGCTTTCGTCACCGATTTGTGCGTAGGACCGATGAACATACATTCGATATGGCATCTGCGGTTCTTCGATAATGCACTCATTACCGCAATCGTATTGCGATCAGATCAAAACGAAAAACCCGGCCATCCCGCCGTGTAATTATTGGCGAATCCACATTCAAAGCCATGCTCGTCAATGTTCGAAAACTTCATTGTTTGGCCTCCCTATCATTATCTTCCGAACAAATCGGACAGTTTTTTTGCCTTCACAAGCTCGGAATAGGTCGTATAGCACGGCCCCTGTATTCCTCCTGCATTGTCGCCACGGGGGATTGGACCGATCGGCCGTGCCGGTTCTGAAAACACCACCTTGTACTTCTTGCCCTCGCCGTACCGCTCGATATGGCCGACCGGGGCAATGTGAGTGATCGCTGACTTAGGAGCCGTTTGATACCCTGCGATCCAGCGAATCTTCGGCAACATGCCGCCGGAAATTCGGATCGCATACCAACAATCTTTTCCCAAAAAGACTTCATTGAATCCGTCGATCCGGGCCGGTACGACAATTGTGTCTGGCCCGACCACCGAGGTTATCACGGGTGCCGTGCTGGCATTGGTGGGTTTCATTTTCGGTTCGAAAATCGCCTTAGGCGTCTCAAATGCCCGCAGACCCACCAGAGGAAGAACCTGAAGAATCTCCCGCAGGAACCCTCGCGTTTCAGCTTTCTCGCTTTCCGTGAGGGCAGGCTCTTGCGGCGTGTTTCCGTTGTCCAGCTTGCACTGACCGACTTCTCCGGCCCGCTTCACAAGCGAATACTCGAGCCATTGAACATGAGCCTTGTTCAGGCTTTGATTCGTTGACACAAAGGCAATGCCCCAGGACCAGAAATCCTTGTTCTCGAAGTGGCTATCGATTCTGGCCCGAATGCCGTCGCCTTCGCCAATGTAGACGGTCGGAAGGTTGGCTGGAGAGTTTGGATTTGTTGGGTCCACTTCATCGCCGTCGCTGTCGCCGAACAGAATGTACACGCCAACGTTGCCGAATTCCGGTAGCTGACTCGCAACTTTCCATTTTTCTCGCGGGAAAAAGATCCCCCGTCTTGGCCTATCCGTTCGTTCTATTATTCGAACGCTTTCGGGGTCGCCGTCAGGCACGAAGATTTTGATAGTGAATGAATCATTGAGCATGGTAACTTCTTCGGCAAGGGCCGTGCTGAATTAAATGCCGCAAACCGCTTTTTGCGAAAGGTTCTTCGGCTTGAACGCTCAAGCCATTACTATACTATCGCAAGACGCGAAGTCGGGTTTCGAGAATTCTTATTTTCCGAAGCAACGGTGGAACAGGGACGCAGCTACGCCGTGTCGGCCGGCATCTTGACCGGCAGCAGGAATGCGCTGGCATCCACTCTGAACCGTGCGCACAACTTGGCGATCTGCGCCTTGCTCGGCTCCTTCCGTTTGCCGCTGAGCAACTCCGACGCCGCTCCCTTGCTGCCGAGTAACTCGCCCAATTCGGTGACGCTCATACCCGCCTGCTCCACCAGCATTCGTAACGCTCGCGTGGGAGATACGTCGTCGGTGTTGACCGGGTAATGCTCGCGATCGTACCGCTCAACCAGCGCTTCCAGGACTTCGAGATACGCTTCCTCGCCGGCATCGAGCTTGCCCTCGCGCAGCGCCAGACGGTGAACGATCCTGGCGGCGCGGTCATATTCGCCTCCGTTTTTGATCGGGCGCAGCGGGAACTCGCCCATCAGGGCCAAGTAGGACTTTGGCAGGGCGCCGATGGCCGCCGGGATGTTGGCGCGGTTCTTCATAGGTCGTCCTTCCATTGCTGGCTGCTTTTGTCGTATTCCTTGTGTGTCATCACACGCAGGACGTACACCTAATATCTTAAAAAATCCCCGGATTTCTCCAAAACACGTCCAATTCTTTCACCTCCTGGACCCGTTAATAGAGGGCGAAGCTTTTTTCCATCAACGGTCGCCGCGGCGACCCATCAGGACCATCCATGTTCACCGAATTAAACCCTCAATCCGCCTCCGAACGATGCTTTCCACGCGGAAGTCCCGTGACACCCATCGAGTATTCGGGGACATCTGAGGTCATTTGGGACATCGAACCTCCCCTTAACCAATATCTGAAAAGCGTTCAGTTCTGTTCAGTTCTGTTCAGTTGCGTCTTGAGCGGGCTGGGCCCATGCGCCTGGCGAGAACGGCGGCGCAGGCAGCCAACAGAAAAAGCGACGCCAGCGTCATCGGCAGGCAAAGTCTCGCCAGATCAGGATCGGAAAATAAAAGCTTCTCGCTGTATCTTTCCAATCCCTCGGAAGGGTGCCCGGCGAGCCAGAATTGGCCAAGGGATCGCAGCACCGCGTATTCAAAAATGTTGGTGGCAACGATGATGACGGCCGCCACCAGCAGCACGATGCGGAGCCTTCGATATTGCCGGTAACACACCAGCAGCAGCGGCGTTACCCAGAACCAATATTGCGGGCCGTAGCCCGGTCCCAGTACGAACGACGCCAGCAGAATTACCGCCGTGAGCAGGACAACATCGTCATCGCCGGGCAGGTCTTCGCGCCACAGACGAATCGCCAAAGCCGCCAATCCGGCCAGAAAGACGCAGGTGAAGATTCCGGAATACACGGCGGCATCCGGCTCGAGGTGGATGACATTGAGCAGCCCCAGCACGCCGAAACTTCCGCCCACGCCGCGGTAGCTGATGACATCGTGGAAAACATGCTCGGGAGCGACCACGTACAGCGGAGCAATGGCCAGCGCGATGGGTCCGACGACCAGTCCGCACGCAAGCCAGCGCGCCGGCGCCGAAACCTGGCGCGCTGCGGGAGCCAACAGCGGCCACAACATCAATGGGAACGTTTTGGTAAACCCACCCATCCCGAGACACGCCGCCGCCAGAAGAAAGTCGATCTCCTTCCGCCCGCGGCGGAAGCGGAGCAGGAAAATCAGAAGAAGGAGGATCCACAATTCGGCAAAAGCATCGAAATTCCCGTGTTGAACCGTCAGCAGCGTCAGCAGCGGATTGAGGCAATAGCCAAGCAAGAGGAGAAGCCCATAGCCCGATCCCAGCATTCGCAGGAGAAGGAAGCTGGCCGCGAGCACGCCCAAGTCGGCGGCGATCAGAACGCAGCGGATGCAAAAAATGAAATCCCACCCGAAGCGAGCCGAAAACCTCATGCAGAGATAGATCACCTCCATCCAAAACGGAGGCCAATTCAGCAGATGACCGCGGGCGTAGGGATCCATTCCCATTGCCAAGCCCTGGGCGACCCGGCGCCAATCATTGAGATCGACCGAGATGGCTTTTGCCGGCAGGGCACACAACCAACCGAAGCGCGTGACCGCGGCGATGGCGAGGAGCAAACAAAGATGGAAGGCGATGCGGCTGGCGCGGGCGTCTGGGAGCGGCGGGGCAGGGGAGTCCGGCAAATGATCCCTCATCGATTGTGAATCCGAGGGCATCTTAGCCGAACCATGGGAAAAACACGCACGGCAGACGACGCGGCCGAGGGTCAATCGATCATCGTGGCGGCCGGCTGGTTTTTCCCCATCGGGTTGCCCGTCCCCTTGATCGCCAGCATTCGATCCAGCGCAACCAGGGCCCATTTCCGCGTCTCGGCATCCACCTTGATCTGATTCACAACGTTTCCCTCGGCGAGATTCTCCAAAACCCAGCACAGGTGCGGCAGATCGATCCGGTACATCGTCGTGCAGAGGCATTGGCAATCGCTCAGCACGACGATCTTCTGCTCGGGATGCTGTGCGGCGAGGCGATTGACCAGATGCACTTCGGTGCCGACGGCCCACTGGCTGCCGGGGGGGGCCGCGCTGATTTGCTGGACGATGTACGCCGTGCTGCCGGAGAGGTCCGATTTCTCCACAACCTCCCAACTGCACTCGGGGTGAACGATCACCTTCATGCGCGGATATTTTGCACGCAGCTGGTCCACGTGTTCGGGACGGAAAAGCTGATGGACCGAGCAATGTCCCTTCCACAGAACGAAATCGGCTTGGCGAAGGATTTGGGGATCGTTGCCGCCCAATTCCTCCCGCGGGTTCCATACCACCATGGATTCCAGCGGATGGCCCATGGCGTAGGCGGTATTCCGGCCGAGATGTTGGTCGGGGAAGAACAGGACTTTCACTTTCTTATTCTTCCCGCCGGTAGCGCCTCCGGCCAGGGCCCATTGAAGAACATTGCGGCAATTGCTGCTGGTGCAGACCGCCCCTCCGTGCTCGCCGACGAATGACTTGATCGCCGCGGAACTGTTCATATACGTGACCGGCACGATCGTCTGGTCCGGGCAAAGCTCAACAAGGTCCGCCCAGCAATCCAGCGTCTGATCGAGATTGGCCATGTCCGCCATGGAGCACCCGGCCCCCAGGTCGGGGAGGATCACCTTGACGTTTTGGGCAGTGAGAATGTCGGCGGACTCAGCCATGAAATGAACGCCGCAGAAGACGACAAACTCGGCCCCTTCCTGAGCGGCGGCGTTGCGGGACAGCTCGAAACTGTCCCCCGTGAAATCCGCGAATTCGATCACCGCATCCTGTTGATAGTGATGCCCAAGTATCAGAAGACGGCGGCCGAGCCGATCTTTTTCCGCGCGGATTCTAGATCGTAGGTCATTATCAGATAATGTCTTATATTTGTTTTGCAGGGGCTGTTGCCAGGTTGTGGTCATGACGGTCCTTGGGCAAACTTTACTCGTGATTGTATCCTATTCGCCGGTCGTTAGTGAGCGATCACACTTATGGTGAAGACGGTGGTTTCACCTGCGGATCGAACGCCACGGTTGGATATATTGCCGCCGTTGTTACACTTTCACGTTCACCAGCGTCCGATAATGATGTCAATTGCCGATTACTCATCCGTCGAACCATGTTTGTCCGATAGCGGCTTTTGAACGGAGTTTGGTTTGAGGAGGAAAATGCGAAAGGAGACCCGGCTTATGCTTAGGAAAGGTTTTATCGGCGCGGCTATTGCCGCATTGGCTTTGGGATCGGCTGCGTTTGCGGACGACTCAACGAAGGTTGCGTCCCAGGTGGGAACCCAGGCGCAGATTAACTCGAAGGCGCCTGTTGATCCGGCCAGCCCGGCCATTAATCCAGTGTATGGAGATGATCAAATCCCCGCTGCACCGGCTTCCCCCGCGGCGCCAGTAGCCCCCGCAGCGGCTCCGGCAGCGCCGGCGCCCGCGCCCGCGGCCCCTGCCAATGAGGGCGTCATCATGTGGGGCTTTGACAAGATCGGCGTGGGCAAATTCATGGAGGACCACGGCTTCAGCATCACGGGCTATGTGGACGTCGGATACTTCTACGACCTGACCGTTCCGAAGAATGCCATTACCTCGCCCCCAAGAAGCTCCCCGCCCGATTTCATCTTCTTCCCCGGCGACTATAAGAACCAGATCATGTTGAATCAGCTTGATCTCGCCATCCAAAAAACCGTCGATACCAGCAAGTTCGACGTTGGATTCGATGTGGAAGGGATTTTCGGCCGGGATGCCGTGTACACCCACTCAAACGGCATTCTCGACAACGTCAACAAGCGGTTCGGCACCAGCCCGGACGATGATCTGGATCTCGAACAGGCGTATGTGCAGGTCGCTATTCCGCTGGGCAATGGCATCACGATCACCGCGGGCAAGTTCGTCACCTTGCTCGGCAACGAGGTCATCAACCCCACCGGAAACGCCCTCTACACCCACAGCTATATCTTCAGCTATGGCATTCCCTTCACGCAGACCGGAATCACCGGCGCGTATAAGTTCTGCGACACGCTGACTGCCACGGCCGGCATCACCCGAGGCTGGAATCAGTCGACTGACGATAACAACAGTGCCATCGATTTCCTTGGCCAGGTCGTCTGGACCCCAACCAGCAAGCTTGGCGTGACCGTCAACTTCTCTGAAGGTCCCCAGAGCACTGACGACGACAGTGATTATTGGACGGTTCCGGAAGCCATCGTCAGCTATCAGGTTTCCGATCAGTTGAAGGTCGCCGCCGATCTGCTCTACGGCGATGCCAGCTCGATTTCCCAATGGTTCGGCGCTGCCGGGTATGCGTCCTACACGTTCGACAAGTACGCCACGCTGAACTTTCGCGCCGAGTTCTATCATGACGGCCGCGGCTTCACGACCGGCGTGGGCGTTACCGACACCAACTACATCGAGGGAACCCTCGGCGTGGCGGTTACGCCGCTGCCGGACATAATCCTGGCCAATTCGCTTACGATCCGCCCGGAAATCCGGCTGGATTCAGCCGACCGCGGTGTCTATGACGGCAGCAAGTTTACCCAGCTTACAGCCGCCCTCGACGCTTACTGGAAGTTCTAAGCCAGGATCGCCGCAAGATCCAAGAGACCAAGAGCGGGCGTCGCCTTTACCGGCGACGCCCGGTTTTTATTAACCTATCACGAGCTAGAATCCAGCCATGTCACACGCGGCCGCCATCCAGCAGCACGCCTCGATGCGGATCGACTCGCTCCTCGGCCGGGGATTGCCCACGATCTCGTTTGAGTTTTTCCCCCCGAAGACCGAGGCCGGCTTTGCACAGCTATTCACCACCATCAGCGATCTCCACGCGCTAAAGCCGAGCTATGTTTCAGTCACCTATGGCGCCGGCGGGAACACTCGCCAGAAGACCGTGGCGCTCGTCGAGCGCATCCAACGCGAGTCGGCGATCCTGGCGATGGCGCATCTCACGTGCGTTGGGCACACCGCCGATGAAATCTCCGGCATCCTCGATGAACTCTGGGCCGCCGGAGTGCGAAATGTCCTGGCGCTTCGCGGCGATTCGCCGGCCGGACCACAGGGCCAGTTCGTTTCCACCCCCGGCGGATTTGGCCACGCCAGTGATCTCGTGAAGTTTGTCCGTTCCCGCCACGATTTCTGCATCGGCGTGGCCGGCTATCCCGAGGGGCATCCCGAATGCCTCAACCGCACCCGGGATCTGGAGATGTTGAAGCTGAAGATCGACAATGGCGGGTGTTTCGTCGTCAGCCAACTATTTTTCGATAACGCTGATTTCTATCGCTTTCGCGATCAGGCTCGCAAGATGGGGATCCAGGCGCCGATCGTCGCTGGGATCATGCCGATCGTGAACGTTTCGCAGATCAAGCGGTTCATCAGCATGTGCGGGGCGAAGATTCCGCATTCGCTGCTCGTGAAGCTGGAGTCGGTCGAGCAGGATGCCGAGGCGGTTTACGCCGCGGGCATAGAGCATTCGATGGAGCAATGCCGCGATCTGATTGGGCACGGCGCGGACGGGCTGCATTTCTACACGCTGAACAAGAGCCGCGCGACGGTGGAGATTGTACGCGCGCTGGGCGTGAAGCACGCGTACTGATGAAAACCCGAAAGTGCGAAACCAGAATGCCGAAGGTCCCGGCGCGCCGGGGACGAATCAGACCCGAATCCCGAATGAGCAAGCAGCGGTTGTTTCGGATTTCTGACTTTCTGCGCAAGACCGCAAAAAAAGCAAAAACCCCCGCGAGAGCGGAGGTTTAAGTTTAGATACGTTGCAAGGTGGGCCGGCGATTAATATCGGTCGCGATTTCCGCGGTCGCCGCGGTCGCCGCGACCGCCGCCTCCGCCGAATCCACCGCGTCCGCCGCCACCACCACCGCCGAAGCCGCGTCCACCGCCGCCACCACCGCCGAATCCGCGTCCACCACCACCGCCGCCGCCGCTACGCTCTTCGCGCGGACGGGCTTCGTTGACAGTCAATGCGCGGCCATTGTGCTGCTGGCCGTTGAGTGCCGCGACAGCAGCCGCGGCTTCCTGATCCGAAGACATTTCCACAAACCCAAAGCCCTTGCTCCGGCCGGTATCCCGATCATTGATGATCTGGGCGGAAACAACCGTACCATGCGCGCCGAACAACGTTTCGAGTTCCGAGCTATCCACTTGGTAGCTCAGGTTCCCGACATACAACTTCTTACCCATCTGGAATCTCCTTGCGATATGGGTAGACCTCGGCCCGAGGTCAAGTGGTTCTTTCCGGGCCAAATCGAAAGAGGCCGCCATGGCGACCGATGCGGGAGGGAGAAAACGGACACCGAGGAGAGGCAAGACACGAGACGCTTTCCTGAGGCCGATACACGAACCCGCCACCTTACAAGATAAACATGCTACACCAGCCGCGACGGACAAATCAAGCAAAAAATGGCGACCGGGGTTTTGCGGGTTGGCCGGGTGCGACCAACCCATTCATCGCACCAGAAGCCTACTTTTCCTCAACGAACGCCTCATATGAATGCGGCTTGATCTGCAAGGTAAACGAAAACCGCGGCGGCCCTGGCGGCAATTGGCTCAGGCGCGTCGTCGGCCCTTCTCGAGCGGGCGGCGCCTGCCCCTCGATCGTCTGGCCCGTTGCCAAGTCCCGCAACCGCTTGAATCCCCCCGAAACTTCAAGCGTCACATACGCCGGCGTCGGCAGGAACGACTCGACTACGAAACTGTTGTTGTCATACGCGAACAGGCTGATCTGGCTCGGACCCTCCAGAACCACCGGGAAGTTCCTCAGAATCACGCTCTTGATCGCCCCCAGCACCTCCGGCGGAAAACGGTAAAGGTCGTTAAAGTTTTCCGGCACGGCCAGAACGTAAATGATCCCTTTGGAATAACGATCCATCATGAGGATCGGATAACCGTTGCCGCCGGCGATGCCGCTGACCAGCACCCACGCGTCATTGGTCAGGAAGTCGATCTCAGGAATCAAAATCCCCGAAGCCAGGGACGCCGTGCCGATGGGCCTGCCGCGCGGGCCTTGGAATTCGGTGACCGCGACTTTGTGCGGGGTATATTGAAACTCGCAGATGTCTTCGATCCCCTTGCCCTGCAAGGCGCGGAGCAGGCCCGAGGTGATGACCACCGATTTGCCCGCCACCAGTTGCGATTTGATCTTGCCGACGATGTCCGGATCGAACTTGGCCGATTCGGTCAGCAGCAGCGTATTGGCATCGGTCGGGAAAGACGGATACAGGTCGATGGGGATCCCGACCATGCCCAGGAAGTTGTGCAGGAAATCCTCTCCGGTGGCATGAGGCGGGCGATAGCTCTTGATGCCGATCGGGTTCCCGAGGCTGCCGAGAATTCCGTCCACCTGCTCCAGTGAATAGTCCGCCACCTTGGCATACTGGAGATCGGGCGCATCGAATTGCCGCAGGTCTCCAATAAGCTTGTAGTAATCAACGCTCGTGTGAAGGTCCTGCCAAAGAGTTCGATCTCCCGCGACGATCGGCCGCTCCAGGGCCGCCCAATTGAACAGCGTGATCTCCGGCGCCTTGGCGAAAAGCGTGTCCCAAAGCTGCTCGGCATAGCGATCGATGTATTTCAGATCGAACGTGTCCACCCATCCGCCGCCGTTGCGCCCGGGCGCGATGTTATCGAAATAGCGGATGATCGAATAACTTTCGTAAGCCTGAAGATGCTGCTCCGTATAGACGGGGTCGCGCGTCTCCGTGCCGGCGTAAATCCCGTCGAAAATCGCCGGCTCACGGGCCAGGTCGTATCCCAGCCCCTGAAAGTGCTCGTACCAATTCGGAAATTTGATGATGATCCTCACCTTCGGATTCACCGCCCTCGCCGGCTTCATGAGGACGTTCTCCGATACGTCATCCATCGTCTCCAGACGGTACTGCGTCCAGCTTTTGTCACCCTTGGCGGCGATGTCCGCATCCGTCTTGGTGCTGAAGAAGAAAAAATCGTCCAGAATGATTTCATCGAAATGACGGGCGGTCATCTCGACGACCTTCTGAACGTATTGCCGGTCCTTCTCTTCGGCATAGTCGAACGAACGGTACTGCCCCCGGTCGTTATCCGTCAGGGCCATTCCCCCAGCCACCTGAACGCCCTTGTCCTGGAAAAACTTCTTGATCGGCTCGAGCCATTTCTCATCGGCCGTCTGCCGGCTCCGGTAGGTTTCGATGTAGACCTTGTCGATCTTGAGTTGCTTGGAGAGGTTGTTCCAATGTTCCGCGAGCCATTGCGGGTCCTCCATGCTGCGCGTGACGAGGACGGGGATATAAACGGCCACGGCGAAGTTCTTATAATTGCCCGCCATCGAAGGGGACGCGGGAATCAGCAACAAGATCAAACTCGCGACGGCGGCGATCCATTTCTTCATGTGCGAAAGCTCCGGTGATTCAAAAAATCCATTCTCAACAATCAACCAGGCCAAGGCCAATTTGGGCGCGCGATAACGACAGGGGCGTCGAGAATCGGCGCGGCAGCTACCCCATGCCGATGGCGCTGGCGGTGGCGTGGGTCTCAATATGGCTGAGACTCACGAGCCAGCTTGTGATTCCGCGCTCTGCGGCGATGCGCTGGCACTCGCCGGTGAGGCGGATTCCAGGCTGGCCGGCGGAATCTTTTACGATCTCAATGTCGGTCCAGGCAATGCCGCCGCGCCAACCCGTCCCCAGCACCTTCAGCACGGCTTCCTTGGCGGCGAATCGGCCGGCCAGGTGCTCGAAATATCGCTTTGGATTGGCGGCGCAGTATTCCTGTTCCGCCGCGGTGTAAACCCGGTCCAGAAAATGTTGACCATGCTCCTCGTGCAGCCGCCGAATGCGGGCGATTTCAACGAGATCGATGCCATGGCCGACAAGGGGCATTTGGGCATGATAAGGTGCGACCGGGGTGGGGGAAACGATTGCCAATTGCCTATTGCCTATTGCTTACGGCGTCGGGTGAAGCAACTCGGCGTTGGACCGATCGAGGATTTCCATCACGGGCCGGCCGTCAATCTGCCGGATCACCGGAATACCCATCAAATATGCGACCGTCGCGAAGGTGTCCTCGGTGTTGATGACCAGGTTTGGGTAGATCGTCAGGTCCAATCCTCGGCGAATTCCCGGTCCGACCGCGATCCAGGGAATGTGCCGGCTGCGGTCGTCGTCGGGGCCATGTGACAAACCGGCGCCGCCATGATCGGCCGTCACCAAAATGAACGTCGAATCACGCAGATGACACTGATCCAGCGCCCAGAGGACATTTCCGATCGCCCTGTCCGCCTGGGCGATCGCCTGCATCTGCTGCCTGCTCGACCAGCCGAAGGCGTGGCCGGCGTTGTCCACACCGGGAAGATGCACGAAAAGCACGTCCGGCTGATGAAGGAGAATCATCGCCACGGCCTGGTCGGCAACCTCATAGTCCTCAATCTTTTCCGTGTAGGGAATGAATTCCCAATCCAGGGTCTTGGGCTTGGCGAGAATCACGAACTTGGATTTTCCGGCCGCCATCGCCGTCGTATATCCGCATTGCTTGGCCAACTCGAATAGGGTCGGGAACAGCGGATACACCGGGCGCGTGAGGGGCAAATCGAAGTTCCACTGGATGCCGTGTTTCACGGGAACCACGCCGGTCAGCATGCTGGTGTGGGACGGAAGCGTGACGGACTCGGCGGTGGTTCTCGCCCAGAAGCTGTAGCTGCCGGAATTGAAAAGGGCGTGGATATTGGGCGTGTCGCCGCGCAGCGCCAAATCGGGACGCAGGCCGTCAACGCTGATGATGAGGGCCCGGCGAATCTGCGGATCAGGCCGAGTCGCTTGCGCTGCAACGGGCAGCGATGCCGCCACAACGACGAGCCAGATGATTCTGAGCGTCATAGGAATCAGATAACACTGCAATATTTGGGACATGTTTGCAACGGAAGCGATCCAAGAGGCGCCCTTGCGTTCTCAAGGCGCCGTCCCCATACTTCCGGCGTTCAGGAGCTTTCCGCGTGAACAGAAGTATTTCAGCGATTTTTGCGGCCATGCTGGCTCTTGGGGGCTGTCATTCCGAGGCCCCGCCTGCTGTGGAAACCGCTGCGGCGGTCGCGCCCACTGTCGAAGATGATGTGATCGCAACCGTGCGCGGCGACAAGATCACGCGCAGGGACCTCGAGCCGGTTCTCGAGGAGGGATATGGGCTCAATGTCCTTATGACCCTGGTCCAGTTGGATTTGGCCGAGCAGGAAGCGGCCAAGCAGGGCGTCGTGGTGACGCCGGCCGACGTGGCCAGCGAACGCGACATCACGATGAACAACCTGGTCCGCTCGATCCAGGAAATGGACAGCAGCGGCCAGCCCACAACGGAGCCGACCGACAATCTCAGCTCCGACCAGCAAGAGCAGCTTCTCGATCAACTCCTCCAACAGCAGCATGTCAGCAGGGCGGAATTCAACGTGATTCTCCAGGTCAACGCCTACCTGCGCAAGCTCGCGGAGCCCAAGGTAAATGCCAAGCTGACCGATGACGCCGTGCGCCAGCAATTCAACGTGATGTACGGCGAAAAAGTGATCGTGCATTACATCGTCTGCAACAACATGTCCGAGGCCGGGCAGGTCCGTCGCGACCTGTCCGGCGGCAAAAGCTTTGACGAAGTCGCCCGCGCCCGCAGCCTCGATCGACGCACCGCTTACACCGGCGGTGAATTGCCCCCGTTCACGCTGCAGGACAATCGATTTCCCCCGGAGTTCAAGCAAGTGTCATTCGGCTTGAAGAAGGGCGAGGTTTCCGACCCGGTGCAGATCGCCCGATTCATTTACATCATCAAGCTGATCGACCGCATTCCGCCGGCGCACGCGAGGTTCGAGGACTACCGCGATTCGGTGAGGAAGGAACTTTACGAGAGCACCGTTCAGGCGGCTATGAAAGTGATGCGCGATAACCTCGGCCGCATGGCGCTGGATTCGCTCAACGTCCGCGATCCGATTCTCGCGCGGCAGTGGGCGGACAAAATGAATCAGAAGAACGGCCAAATCAAAGATGCCGACCAGCTCCGGGAGGAACTGGACCGCCAGCACGCACCGGCGACGGTTCCCTCAACCCAGGGCTCGGAACACTCCTGGCCGATCTCGCCTTCAGCCCCCGCGGCGGGCGCCGTGCGCTAAGTCACGTTGGGCAAGCAAGTTATCGCAATAATTCCGCACACGCAAAATCCGGTTGATTCCGCTACAATTGAGCTTGTCATGAGCAACCAACCGTTCAGAGTTGACGTTTCGACCCGCATTTCGCGACTTCCGCCGTACCTGTTCGGCCGCATCAACAAGATGAAGCACGACAAGCGCGTCGCGGGCGTCGATATCATCGACCTGGGGATGGGAAACCCCACCGATCCCACGCCCGAGTCCGTGGTGAAAAAGCTCGCCGAGGCCGCACGCGATCCCCGAAACCACCGCTACAGCGTCAGCAACGGCATCGTCGGACTGCGCAAGGAAGTGGCCAAGAAATACCAGGCGAAGTTCGGCGTGCAACTCGATCCGGAAACCGAAGTCATCGCCACCATCGGAAGCAAAGAGGGCTTCAGCCATCTCTGCCTCGCGCTGCTCGGCCCCGGCGACACGGCCGTGGTGCCCGACCCGGCGTTTCCCATCCACGTCTATGCCGTCGCCATGGCCGGCGCCAACGTCATTCGCGTCCCGCTGGGCAATGACCAGGCCTTCCTCGCCCGGATCGAAAAAATGATCGAAGGCCTGTACCCCACGCCCAAGCTGCTGATCCTGAATTATCCGCATAACCCGACGGCCATGACCATCGAGCCGGATTTCTGGGACCGCGCCATCGCCATGTGTCGCCGCCATGGAATCATGATCATCAGCGATTTCGCCTACGGCGAAGTCTGCTTCGACGGATACAGAGCCCCCAGCTTCCTCGCCGCCGCCGGCGCCAAGGACATCGGCGTCGAATTCACCACGATGTCCAAGAGCTACAACATGGCCGGCTGGCGGATCGGATACTGCGCCGGCAACTCGGAGATGGTCAAAGCCCTGGCCACGATCAAAGGCTATTACGACTACGGGATTTTCGCCCCGATCCAGATCGCCAGCATCATCGCCATGCGCGAGCACGCCGACGTGCCGGGCAAACAGAGCAAGGTTTACGAAAAACGCCGCAACGTCGTCTGCCGGGGCCTGGACCGGCTGGGCTGGACCTACGAAAAACCCCGCGCCAGCATGTTCGTCTGGGCGAAGATCAAGAACGAACATCTCAAAGGCCAGGGCACGATCGATTTCTGCCTGCGGATGATGGACGAGGCCCAGGTGGCCCTGGCCCCCGGCCGGGCTTTCGGCGAAAACGGGGAGAACTTTGTGCGGATCGCCCTGGTGGAAAACGATCAACGCCTGAAGCAGGCGATGGCCAACCTGGAACGCGCTCTGATTCCTCGCCAGCCGAAGCCCAAGCGGCCAAGGGCTGCCACCGCGTGAAAGATGGTATAATTACGATTATGTCGATGCAGCACATTGGCCAAGCCGTGGTTCATGGTGGGCAGGTAACACTGTCCGGGCTTGATCTGCCCGATGGCCTGCGCGTAGAAGTTATTGTCACGCAGTTACCGGACCAGCAAACTCGAAGCATCGACGAAATTCACCAGCTAATTGGCGGTGCGGTCGAGCGCTATGACGATCTATTCGAACCGGTTATCTCCGCGGATTCTTGGGAGATGCTTAAGTGATTGTGCTCGACACGCACGCTTGGATTTGGTGGGTGGATGATAGTTCGCGACTGAAAGCTCGGGTGCGGGTAGTGGGTCAGTTTGAATGTTCTGGCAGAGCCGGGCCGTGTCGGCCCGGACCGGGGCGACACGCCCCGGCTCTTTGAAATCAAAATGACCCATTACCTACCTGTCGAGGAAATGCACTGACTTGGCGTTTACGCCGCCGGAGCGGCGCCGGGTTCCGCGGCGAGCGGCAAAGCATCCGTCGCCGCCGGGATTTGCGCCTCGACTTCGGCGGCCGGATGTCTGGTCAGCGGAAACGCCTGGCGGATTGTCTGCGTCAGCGACTGGCCGCGGGTTCGCCAGAGACTTGCCATTTTCTTCAGTCGCGATTCGGACTTGCGCAGGCTCAATTGGGCGAGACTCAGAATTTGCGCTTGAAGCGGCGGATCGTGCAGGGCCAAATCGCATTCGACCGATTCGCGCATCATCCGCTCGGTGAGCACGACGTAATCATGCCAGAGTCCCAAGGCGGTTTGCATGCGCTTGAAGAGTCCCGTGACCGACGCCCCAAGCCGCACGCCATGCTCGCGGGCCATTTCCAACGTATAGCGCAGCGATTTGCCGGCGATGCGGAGCTGATGCGGGTCGCTGCGGCGCTGGCCTGCCAGATCGTTCGCCTGCTCTACGAAGGCGTCGAGCTGAAGATGCACGGATTGTGAAAGCAGCTCGCCGATCCGGTCCCTGGCGCCGGCGATTTCGTGGTGCAGACCCCACCACGAGCCCAGACGCGCCAGCATCCGCGCCGGCGGAGCGTTGTCGGCGGCCGATCGGACGGCCTGGTCGCGCAGGTCGCCCAGGCGCTGGCGCAGCCACTGGGTTGCCGGCTGAAGATTCGGCTGATTGAATTCCGTGAGATGTTCCAGCATCACATCCAAATCTCGCAAGGGCCCAAGCTGACGCCGCAGCGATTTGGTGACCCGGTTGAACGGTTTTCGGAAGCGGCTGGAAACGGCCGGCGCGAACAGGTTCGTCCCGGCCTTCAATCGCCGCGTGGCGACTCGCGCGTCGTGAACGGCGTCCACATCCTCCCCAGCGATCGCCGACGGAACAAGCTTCCGCAGGTTTCCCACCAGCGAATCGAGATATTTCAGCAGCAGAAACTGATCCGCTTCGCGCTTGGCCATGGCCGGATGATTCTAACAGGTCGCGAGAAAACCGGAAAACCGCGGCCAGAACGACGCTGCAACTTTCCGGTTGCTCTGGGGTTATATCTGAGGGCAGTGGCAAGAAATATGTTCCGCACGAGCGTGCCGCAATTCATGTTTGGGCAGGATTCGGTGTATACTTGAAACCTGCACGGCTGATGCAGGATATTGATGGATCAGGAACATCAAAAGACGATTGGCAAGTCGGTATCCCTTACCGGCTGTGGATTGTTTTCCGGGGAGCAGGCAACGGTCACGCTTTCGCCAGCTGAGCCGGGCGAAGGGATTACCTTCGTCCGCGAGCAGGATGGCAAGACCGCGCCGATTCGGGCCACCATCCACAACGTTCTCAAGCGGCCACGGCGAACCTGCCTCAGGAACGGCACACTCCTGGTCGATACCGTCGAGCATTGCCTGGCCGCGCTGAGCGGAATGGGCGTGGACAACGCGGTCGTGCGCGTCAGCGGGGGCCGCGCGGGAGAATTGCCGGCCGGGGATGGATCCAGCCGGCCATTTGTCGAATTGCTCGAAGAGGCCGGCATCGTCGAGCAGGACAAGCCGGTCAATGCCTTGGTCATCCGCAAGCCGGAGCAGGTTTCGATCGGTGACGCGGCGCTGGCGGCACTGCCGGGGCCGAGCGATCATCTGGAGATTCTCTACGAATTCGAAGCGGGCGAGCCGCTGGGCCGGCAGATTTTTCGCTGCACGCTCAAGGGGACTGATCGCGGCGAATTCGCGTCGCAGATCGCCCCGGCGCGCACCTGGGTTTTCGAGCACGAGGCCAGGGACCTTCAAGCTCGCGGCATTGGACTGCATTTAACGCCCAAGGACCTTCTGGTGATTTCTCCGGACGGTCCGATCGACAACACATTTCGTTTTGCCGATGAATGCGCCCGCCACAAGGTGTTGGACCTGATAGGCGATCTGTATTTGCTCGGCCGGCCGGTGTACGGCCGGCTGGTGGCTCACAAAAGCGGGCACGAGTTGAACCACATGCTGGTGCGGCGGCTGCTGCGCCAGGAAGAGGGCCTCGATCGCGAATCCCTGATTCATCGCGACGCCGCGCTGGATATCCGCCGGATTCAGCGAATTCTTCCGCACCGCTATCCGATGCTCCTGGTGGATCGGGTCCTGGAAATCGTCGGCGATCAAAGGGCCGTCGGAATTAAGAATGTCACCTTCAACGACATCTTCTTCCAGGGGCATTATCCCGGCACCCCGATCATGCCCGGCGTCCTGATCGTCGAGGCCATGGGCCAATTGGGCGGCATCCTGCTCAGCCAGAAGCTCGAGCACACCGGCAAGTTGGCGGTCCTGCTCAGCATGGACAAGGTGAAGATGCGCCAGCCCGTCGTCCCCGGCGATCAGTTGCTCCTGGAAGCGGTGACCGTTCGCGTGAAGAGTCGCACCGGACACGTCAGATGCAAGGCGTTCGTCGGCGATAAGCTCGCCGCCGAAGCGGATATTAAATTCATGTTGGTCGATGCGGAGCCTATTTAGACGTTGTCATTGGTCACTGGTCATTTGTCATTTGTAAAATGCAACTGGAAACTTCAATGGCCGGCCGAATTACGAACGACGAATGACAAGACTTCCTATGCCAAAGATTTCCCCTCTGAGCTGTGTCGATCCCAAGGCGAACATCGCCGCCGATGTGGAGATTGGTCCGTTTTGCACGGTAGGGCCGGAGGTCGTGCTGGGCGAGGGTTGCCGGCTGGTCAGCCACGTCGTGATCACAGGATGGACGCGGATCGGCCGGAACAATACGTTTCATCCCAACTCGGTGATGGGCGGACCGCCGCAGGATCGCAGATATCGGGGCGAGCCCACGCGGCTGGAGATCGGCGATGACAACGTTTTCCGCGAAGGAGTCACCATTCACATCGGGACCCCCGACGGGCGGGCCTGCACGCGCGTGGGGAACCACAATCTTCTCATGGCCAACAGCCATATCGGGCACGACGCGCAGTTTGGAAGCGATTGCGTGCTCGCCAACAACGTCATGATTGCCGGACACGTCGCCTGCGGCAACTACGTCAACATGATGGGCGGGGCCGGCATCAATCATTTTGTGACCATCGGCGATTATGTCTTCATCGGCGGCGCCGCCAGGATTCATCACGATGTTCCCCCTTACGTGAAGGTGGATGGAGCGGACCAGATTCGCGGCCTGAATGCGGTGGGATTAACGCGTGCGGGAGTTCCACCCGAGGAGATCAACGAACTGGAAGAGGTCTGCCGAAAGTTGTTCTACCGTCGCAAGCCCCTGGCGCTGGCGCGGGCGATGGCCGAATTCGACGCCATGAACGGCGTCAATCCGCGCGCAAGGGAAATGGTGGAATTTTTGCGGCGGCGCGGCCGGTCGCGAAATGGAAGATACCTCGAAAGCTTGCGGAAGGTATAGGCGCCCACCGTGCGGATGTTCTCCGACAAACTGCTTCTTGTCTCCTCCTCCATGCTGGCTCAGGTGATGCGCATCCTTGCCACGGTGGTGATGGCAAGGTTCATCGGGCCGAAGGAAAACGGGGCTTATCTGCTGATCTTAGCCTACACAGGCTTCGTCTTATCGCTGGGAGATTTCGCGATCCCGCAATCGCTTGTGCAGATTCAGGCGTTTTCAGATCGCGTGCTGCTTGATACGGCGATCTTGCTTGAAAGCGCAATCTACGCGCTGTACGGCGTGGTCACCGTCGTCGCGGGAATCTATGTTACGCATCACTACGCCGATCCGCGCTTGTGGAAGGTGGCGATCATCATCGCCGCCACCAACCTGCTGTCGGCACTCTATGCCGTCCAGCTTGCCAGCCTCAATCGCAACCTGAAATTCGGCGCCGAGAGCCGGCAGAACGTGGTCCTGTCGGTGTCAACGGCGCTGACGGGGATTGGTTTTGCCATAGCGGGCTGGGGCGTCTACGCCATCGCGCTTCAGATTCTCATCGGACAAGTGGTTGCCAACATCGTGCTGCAATTCAAGGTCCCGCTGAAATGGCCTTCACACGGGTCTTGGACGCTCGCCAAACGATATTTGAAGTTGGGCACTCCGCTGTCGGCCGCCTCGTACGTCTGGTGCGTCGAGGGAAGCATCGTAGCCCTGATCATCACTTCCTTCGCAGGCGAATGGGCTCTTGGACTCTGGGGCAAAGCGGTCCAGGTCCAGGCGCTTTTTGCGCAGAACATCATGGCGGCATTTCAGCGCGTCGCTTATCCGCTGCTCTGCCGGAGCATTGCCAATCCTCAGAATCTCAAGCGGCAATTCGGGCGATTGACGGTGACGTTGATGCTGGTTTCGCTTCTGCTCATGGCCTTGGTTGCCGCCAATAGCCATGCGATCGTGGCCGTCGTGCTCGGGCCTGATTGGATTGCCACCGCTCCCTTGCTTCGCATAACCGCCTGGGCCATTCCCGCCGGAGCCTTGCTGACGATCGGCTATATGCTGTGCCTCGCCCTGGGGATTGGCGCGTCGGTCTTCAAGGCTTCAGCGATGAACCTCGCTGTCTTCATTCCAATCCTTCTGGTGGCGCGGCGATGGGAATTGGTGGGACTGGCGGTTTGCTGGAGCGTCACTCGATACTTCCTCGCCGGGGCGATCCTCAGGGCAGGCACCAAGCGAATCGCGGTGGGGCTGGCGTCCGTCTGGCGGGAATTGGCGCGGCTGGTGTTTTGCGCCCTGGTTTCCTGCGCGTCCATGTTCGCCGTGCTGCGGGTGATGCCGCCGCACCTGCATCTCGCCTTCGGTCTGATCATCTCCGGCGCCGTAGGAACTTTTGTATATGGCGCGCTGGTTCTCCTGATCGAGCGTGAGGCACTGGCCTACGCGATTCGCATAGCGCGCGGCGATCGAGCGCCTGACCAGCCCGTTTCCTCCGATTCCGAAAGGTTGCAATTGCTCGCCGCATCCGTGATTGAACCAGCCGATTCCACGAATTCCTTCCTCGCCGCCAATTCACTTCAGCCCGATGTCCATGTGAGTTCCGGAGACAGCGGTCCATCCGGCCAGGCTAGCGGGGACGTGACTGCATAGAACTGAACACCTCTGAATACTTCTAGACCCGGATTTCCCGGATGGCAGTGGACGCCGCGTGCAATGATTTGTCGTTTGACCGCATGATTAAAGGCCTTGCGACTTTGGTGGCCGGGAACCAGAAACAGTTGGCCCGAACTTCGAGGCGCTGTACAATCCCGTCCATCGCATCAGGACGGTCGTGCGGCGTCGGTCAAAAGGGAAGTCCCTGGTAATATATGGCCATGCTCGCTGCCCTACACGAGATCGGAGAGGGGTGGCCGCCTCATCAGCATCGACCCATTTCAAAACGCCCCCGACGGCTCGGCCTCGCGTAAGAACCGGCGGGTTACCCCGCGCTGCCGCCGGCTGAACCAGGGAAACTTGCGGGGAACGGAACGGATACGGTATATGCGTCACGACGCTGGCCGGTTTTGAAACGCCGATTTGGTGCAACACGCGGCACGCGCCACGCGACGGAAGTGCCACGCGACAGGGAAGCGCGATCATGCTCTATTCGGATGTGAGGAGTCTAACCAGGGCCAACGCGTCAACATCGCGGATCGTGGTGATCGGATCAGGGGCGGTTGGGTTGTATGCGGCCAGCATGCTGGCTGAGCGCGGGTGCAATGTCATCGTGATCGAGGCGGGCCAGCGGCATCTGGGGACGTTCGCGGCGGACTCCTACGCATCAATCGGACGCCCCCATAGCGGGATCGCGCTTGCGCGCAGCCGCAGCCTGGGGGGGACGACCAATCTATGGGGCGGGCAGCTCGTCGAGTTTCAGCCGGTCGATTTCAACGGGCGCGATTGGCTGGAGGGGTCAAGGTGGCCGGTTTCTTACGATGAGATTGCGCCCTATTACGCGCCCACGTACAGCCGGCTGGGAATTCCGCCGCAGGTGCAAAACGACGCGGACGTTTGGCGGGGTCTATCGGCGCAGCGCCCGGAGCTTGGCGATGAACTGGAAGTGTTTCTAACCCGTTGGATGCGGATACCCAGTTCGGCCCTCTTGTTCGCGCAGCAGATTCAGAGCCACGAGAAAATGGAGGTCGTCACGGGTTACACCGCCGTCGGCTTCCGCGGCGCCGGCGGGAGGGTCGAGGCGGTGCGCGTCATCGACAAGGAAGGCGCGGAACATTGGATTGAGGGGGACGCGTTTATCCTGGCGGCAGGGACGGTTGAAAACGCGCGGCTCCTGCTGCACGCCGGGCAAAGCAGGGATTGGGATTGTCCCTGGCGCGACAATCAGAACATCGGCAAATATTTCCAGGATCATCTGGTGAACAAGGTGGCCGTCGTGACGCCGGCCGACAAGCGGGCTTTCTTCGAGATGTTCTGCAACATTGTTCTCGGAGGTTACAAATTTCAGCCGAAAATCCGGCTTCGAAATGAGATCCTGGAGAAGCAGCAGATCCTCAACGTCCAGGGGACTTTTATATTCGAGAGCAAGGTGTCGGAGCACCTGGTTTACCTGAAGCAGTTCTTAAAGGCGGCCGTCTTGAGCCGCAAGCTTTCGGGGATCGGCGACTTTTTCCGTAACGGAATCGGGGCGGCGCGATTTCTGGTGCCGCTGATGTGGACGTACGTGAAGGACCACCGGATATTCGTGCCCGGGTCGGCAAAGATCATGCTGGGAGTGCAGGTGGAGCAAGTGTCGGTCGCCCAGAGCCGCATCACGATCGATGGCGGCACGGTTGACGCACACGGATTACCCCGGGTTCTGCTGGACTGGCGCGTCGGCGACCGCGAGCTGCGTTCGACGCGGGAGTTTGTCAGCCAGGCGCGCGACGCATTACAAAGCCGCGGTATCGGGCGGTTGGATATCGACGAGGATTTATTGAGTGAGAATCCGAGCTTTCTGGCCAGCATGCGCGACAATTATCATCAGGCCGGCGGAGCGGTGATGGGGGGGTCGCCAGGGGATGGGGTGGTGGATAAGGATTTGCGCGTCTTTGGGACGACGAATTTCTATGTCGGGGGGGCCAGCGTTTTCCGGACCTCCAGCAACGCCAATCCGACATTCACCGCGGTTGCGTTCACGACGAGATTGGTCGATCACCTCACCGGGTCCAAATCCGTAGCTTGAAGATTTGACGGTGCGCCGGAGCCGAGCATCTGGTCAACGAAATCAATGAAGCCGGAGATTTGCCGCTGGTCGTAATGGTCCGAATCGACCGATCGGGCGTTGGCTTTCACGTGCGCTGCATCGGTGCTGGAGAATAGAACGGCGCCGCCGGCGTTGGACTGAAGATTGTAATGCAGCAGGAGCGAGTTGATGACCAGGGGGTCGGATAGATCGAGATTCAGATCGCTGGAAAATCGGCGGGCCAATTCCGGCCGGGCGCGGATCGCCTCGGCGAGCGGGCGGGCCGGGCCGAAAATGCTATGGGTCACGATCCCCCGCGATTCGACGTTCCGCCAGCGCGGCAGATTCCTTGACTGGGCGTTGTGATTGAACTGAATAATCTGAAGAAAATCCGCAAGCAGCGCGGCATCGGGGGGAAGCTTGCCAAACTCCGAGGCGACCCCGACGCTGCGCACTTTCCCGGCGGCGATCTGGCGCTGGAGCATGGCCAAAAGCTCGGGATTGGTTGCGTCGGCGATCGAGCATTCGTGGAGCAGGAGCAAGTCGACGTAATCGGTTCCGAGCTCCCGCAGGCTCGTCTCCAGGCTCTGCTGCGCCGCGGCGGGAGAAAAGACGCCGGTCTCCACCTTTTGGGAGGCGCGCCGCTTGGCCACGCGAAGCAGTCCGGGGAAAGGGCCGAGGGCTTTTTTGACCGCGTTGACCATCCATCGCTTGCCGACCAGTCCGGCGGGGGGCGAAAGGCCGAATTTGGTGGCGACTGTGACGCTCTGTCTCTTGCCCTTAAGGAACTGGCCGAGGATGCCTTCGGCCCGGCCGAAGCCGTAAAGTCGGGCAACGTCGAAATGGGTTATGCCGCTGTTGTACGCCGTGTTGAGGATTTCGATGGCTTCTTCGGGACGCGAATGGGCCGTAAGTCGCACGCAACCAAAGCCCAGAGCGGATAGTTCGAGGCCTGTTTTGCCGAGCGTCTGTTTGCGCATGCGATGCTCCCGAAAGGACGGAGTTTACTCTCAGAACGCAGGCACGACCATGCGGCCGCTAACCGCGACGACGCAGGTCGGGTCGGGGGCGCTGCCGTCGCCCCATGGAATCAGGGCGGAATAGGCGCCGGAGGGCGTGTGACCGTCGGTGAATGTGGCCAGTGTGCCGGAGGAGTTGGCCCCTTGCACGGCCCTGATTGATTCGGATTCCGCCGTCAGGCTCGCCATAATGGGTGGCTGTCCCGAACGCCGTAACGCCGTGGTTTCAATCAAAGACTCCCGACCCCCAAGACGCTTCACGCTCTCGAGTCGCCGGGCCGCGGGACGGTTTGACCGAACTTCCAGCCCCGGTATAATTTCGCCCTCCGCAATACGACGCTCATGCGGCCGTCGTCAAAGCGGAAACCCCGGCTTGATAAAATTTCCGGCTGTGGACTGGCCGTACATGGTCTTGGCGGCGCACGCTGAGCGCGCTTCTCTGGCTAAGCAAGGAAACGTTCACGCGGCGGCGGATCGATCGCGTGTGATGTATTTGCAAGGATTGCCGTGGCGATAAACCCGCGCGATTTAACCATCGTTATTCCCGCCTACCGTTGCGCGCGATTTTTGCCGGCCACGGTCCGCAGCGCCCTGCGCTGCGGCGAGATGCCGATCCTGATCGTGGAAGATCACGCCCCGGACGATACGCTGGAAACGGCGCAGGCCCTGGCGAAGCAGAATCCCGGGCGGATCACCGTCGTCGCGCAACCGAAGAATCTGGGGACGACCCGCAATTGGCAGTCGGCGCTGGAGCAGGTGCGGACGCCGCTTACGCTGAAGCTGGACGACGATGACATCATTGATCCCCCGTACGTGCAGGCGGCGATGGAGTTTCTGGAGGAGCATCCGAAGGTCGGGATCGTCGCCGGGGCGGACCATGACATCCCGGAGGATTTTGGAGTGGGCGAGGACTTGGCAAACTCTGATTTTCCAGTGACGGACTCACCCGTGACGGCCGCGGATTTTCGCGAATACTCCGGAGTCGACGCCGCGGAGCTTGTGCTGAGGGCCGACCCGTATCCCGGCTCCTCAAGCACGATTTATCGCATGTCCACGTGGCGCGAGGTGGGGGGATTCGACGCGAATCTCGGTTGGTGTGCCGACCGGGAAATCTGGTTTCGCGTGGCGTTGCACGCCTCGATCGCCCAGACCAAACGCGAGGTGGTCTTCCATCGCATGCATCCAATAGGGGTGACCGGGAATTTTCGACGCGGCGATCGGTTCTGCTACGAATGGAGTTATATGTACCGCAAGACCCGGCGCGCTTGGCCGCAGAGGGAACTAACGCCGCTGTTCCGCAGACATATGGCGGTGAACAGCAAGGCGTTTTTCGGATCGTGCCGGCGGGCGGCTCGAGCCGGCCGATTCAAGGAGATTATTCCCCGCGCCTTGGCCGGTTTCCGCGACGCGGCCTGGGCTCTGTCGGTCTAACCGCGCTGATTCCATTCCCGGGGCACCCACGAAACGTGCCGGGCCAGCACGCGCTTCAAGCCGCGGACGTTCTTCACGCCATATTTCGCCCAAAGGAGCTGGCCCGACGAAAGGTCCGCGCGGCTTCGATTGACGAACAGCGTGTTAAGGTGAAGGGTGTCCCTGTGCCAAAGCGCTATAGTAACCAAAGAGTTCCATGTCGCGCCGCGACCAGTTCACTGATCGGCTGTTCCCATTTTTCAATGACGACGACGAAGGGATAGATGTGAATCGAGTGGACGACTGATTGAAATGGCGAGACATCGGTCGTGATCGATCGCTCGGCATCGTCATTCCTATTTGTATAGCTTTTAACTCTATTCAGATTCAAAGATAAACCGGCAATGTATTGAGCAAATCTGTTGGGATCGCCGTGAATATCTTCGCACACGTAGATACCGCCAGACCGCATGCTCGGGAACAGTTCTTCGAGTGTGGCGATTTGTTGGTCGGGGAGGTGACCCCCATCGTTGATCACAATGTCAATCGGCGGGGCGGTCTTAATCCTACAACGCTATCCGAGCCATTTTCATCGAGCGTTGCGTTATAATACCGATTCGGGCAGTTGAAGAAGGACGCCTTTTCGCGGCGTACTGAATAATCCGCGTTAATTGCTCTTGACACGACTATCCGGCTGAATTCAAATTCGCCCGCGATGAGCTTGCCCGCCGAACCAACCGTGTCTCCCGCCACCCTCCGTGATCTCTATATCGAATTGATGAAGAAATGCGTGACGCATTCGCTGTGGTTCGACAAGGAGATCAATGTTTCATTCGCCGAGCGACCCCCCGCACTGGCGAAATGGGCATTGAATGTCCTACATACTGTCCGGGTCCGTCTTGGGCTGTCGCACCATGGCGCACTGGCGAAATGGGCGTTTCGTACCCCCCTAATTCGGCCCTATTTGAACAAGCCGGAAGTTATGATCGAGAGGAAAATGCAGGGGAATATGTGGCCAGAGTTCGCTCACACCATGATCGGCTTTCCCCGGCTGAACAATCTCGAATCCGCCGTCCGTAGCGTGGTGGAAGAGGACATTCCTGGCGATCTGATCGAAGCCGGTGTGTGGCGCGGCGGGGCGTGCATCTTCATGCGGGCGATCCTCAAAGCCTACGGCGTGACGAACCGCTCGGTCTGGGTTGCCGACTCTTTCCAAGGCTTGCCGCCCCCCAACCTGGAGCGGGCGCCCCTGGATAAGGGTCTAAACCTCTACCAGCATTCCGAGTTGGCGGTTTCGCTCGAAACTGTTCAGTCGCATTTTCAGGCATACGGCCTTCTGGATGATCAGGTCAAATTTCTCAAAGGGTGGTTCAAGGACACGCTACCCACGGCGCCGATTCAAAAGCTGGCGGTGTGCCGGCTGGACGGCGACCTGTACGAATCGACTATGGACGGATTGGTCAGTCTGTATCCCAAACTCGCGGTGGGGGGCTATCTGATTATCGATGACTACGGCGCCATCAGTTCGTGCAAACAGGCGGTACACGACTACCGTGATCAGCACGGCATCACCGAACCGCTGCAAACCATCGACTGGTCGGGCGTCTATTGGCGCAAACAGGGCTGATCCGCATCGGTGCCGTTTGAGAAATTCAAAAGGATGGGGAGGTAACGCCATCAATTTGGGAATTCAAAGCGGGAATTAGACCTACAACGATACGGTTGGCATCGTAGCATATGTATTCCTCTGGATAATTCGCTATCCCGCTTCCTATGACATGGGCGCCTTTGACACGGCGGTTGCGTCGCTGGCGCCTGAGGGGCGGCAGCACATGGACATCGCTCGTAAGCAAAAAACAGCACAGCCTACGCGTGCGGGCGAGACTCCCATACCGGATGATCGCTGTCAACAGTGCGTCAGCGCAGGCGCTCGGCGTTATAATTGCCGCACGGTTCAAAACACGGGATGAGCGCTTCCAATCTACAAGCCCCTCGCGTCGCGATGATCCAGGACGGCGCGCGCTTGCGCTATCTGGTGCCGCTGGCTTTGCAGCGCGCGGGGATTCTCGAACGCGTTTTCATCGATTGGTTTGTCCGCAATGGATCCCTCGAAGAAAAAGTTGCGAAGCTGGCAGGAAAAATTCAGCCGAAGCTGGGAACAAAGATGGCTGAGCGAAGATGCCCGGAACTGGACCCTTCCCGCGTCGTTCGCAATCCGGCGATGGCGCTGCGCCTCAGGGTCAGGATGCTTCGGTTTGCCAAAGCGGAGGATGCCTACATCTGGGCGTCGCACCAGACCGCCAAGTGGATCGTCCGCAAAGGCTTCGGCCAGGCGAATATATTGCATGGCTTCATCCGTAACGCCGCGCCGGAAACCTACCGAGCCGCCAAGGCCCAGGGATTGCGAACCAGCGGGGATCAGATCATCGCCCCGTTGGAAGTGGAAATGGCGGAAATGAAGCGGCAGGTTCAGCGTTGGCCCGGCTGGAACGATCGCGAGGGAATTGATCCGCATCAGGAATACGTGGATCTTGAGCGGCATACGTGGGATACACTGGACCACATATCCTGCGGGTCGGAGTACGTTCGCCACGGCCTGATCTCCGTCGGCGTCGCCTCGGAGCGGATTACAGTCGTGCCGTATCCGTGGCCGGCATCGCAAATCCCGCCGATCGAGCGTGCGAAGAAATCCGGCCCGCTATTGGTGGGATTCGTCGGCGCGGTGGGCTTGCGCAAGGGCGTGCCGTGGTTTTTGGAAACCGCCCGGCGATTCAACCCCAATCGGGTGCGCTTCGCCATGGTGGGGCAGGTGATGCTGGATCAAACCCGGCTCGAGCCGTTCGCCGATCGCGTCCAGTTCCTCGGCGCGGTGCCGCATAGCCAGGTGGCCGAATGGCTGCGGAAATTCGACATCTTTTTCTTCCCCACGACCTGCGAGGGATCGGCCGGCGCCGTCCTCGAGGCGATGAGCGCCGCCCTGCCCATCATCACGACGCCCAACAGCGGTTCATGGGTTCGCGACGGCATCGACGGTTTCATCCGATCCTACGACGACATTGGCGGCTTCGAGCAGGCCCTTCGCCAGCTTGACGATGATCGAGATCTATTGCAGCGGATGGGCGAGTCTGCGCGGGCTCGCGTTTTGGCATACGACCTCAACGCCTACCAAAACGATTTATTGCGGTTCTTCGAGAAAGTTATGGCCCCAAGGCTTTGACTACAATCATCAATTGGCGATGCTGGAATCGCCGATTATAATAAGGACGAGGGTTCCGCCAGAGACGTTATCGGGCCGATTGAAGCGGGCTAAAGGATACGGGTCATGAGCGATTACCAGGATTATCAGCCGCATTCGGCCGAAGCGTTTCTGTCCGTTCCCGGCGTTACCGACCAGGACCACGACGTTCGCCCGCTGACGCGCTCAAAAGTCATCTATTTTTTTCTGCTGATTCCGTGCATGTGGGCGGGAATGTCCTGGATTGGAGGGGGAGTGCCCTTTCTGACGGACTTGTCATTCACCACGTTGCTGGTGATATGCCTGATATTGGTGGCCACGGAAGTGATCGCGTTTTCACGACGCTTCGGTTTGGGTGGGATTGTTCTCTTCGGCGGGGCACTGGTCTGGTATATCCACGACTATTTTTATCGCTGGTTCAATACCGACTTTCGCACCAACTTCATGGGTTTCACGTCCACGGTGGTTGCCAAGGACGCGTTTTTTACAACGGTCTTTTTTTTCTTCGCGGGGATGGGCTTGCTCTTGCCGCCGTGGCGCAAATTGACCAATGCGTCTCTGAAGATTCCCGAGCCGGCGAATAACAATGTTTATGTCATCGCCATCGTCGCGACTTTTTTGGTGGGGATGATCCCATACGTCTTTTTCACCAGGGAGTCGCTTGCGACCACCCTCTATAAGGCGATGACGTCGATGCGAACCGGCGACGGCCCGCAATTTACGACCGGGCGAACGGGAAACCTCAACTATTCCTGGGGGGGGTATCTGGCGCAATTGATTCAGATTGGATCAACGGGCGGGGTGCTGGCGGCATTTTACGTCATTATGCTGCCCGGCAGAGGGCCGACAAAATGGCTCGCCACGCTGAATTGGGCCTTCTGGGCCGCGCTCGCATTTGGCGGTGGCGCCCGCGGTGAATTTCTTTTTACGGTGCTTCCCGTGGTGGTGCTTGTATTTCTGAAGTACATGTTAAAGGCGGCGGACCGGCTGCGGAAATTCAGCCCGCGCGCGATTCTCTATTCGGCGGTTTTTTTGTTTTTCATGTTGTTTGTCGTTCAGGTTCAAGGGAATTATCGCAGCAGCGGACTCCAAGGCGCCGACGTGCTCGGAACGAATTTGTTCCAGAGTCTGGGAAACGAGATGTTTTCCGACGGCTTGCTCGGGTACGAGTATTATGGGGAGACTTTCCCGTTCGCGAACGCTAATTTTCCGGGAGCGACGGTGATTCGCCCGATTCCCGACGTCGTTGAGAGATTCGCGATCGGATGGATTCCGCGCGCTCTGTGGAATAGCAAGCCGGGGATCGACACAGCCTCGCAGTGGTACAACCAGCAGATTAGCGGCGGAACTGCAGACACCGACCCAAACTCCGGGCAGGCCAAAGGAGGGACCGTCACGCCGTCCATCGCGGCGGGGGCCTATAACGCGTACGGAGTTCCCGGGGTGATCGAAATGGGGCTGTTGTTTGGATGGCTTTGCAAACTATCCGAGGAAGTTTTGTGGGTGAACCTGCGCCGACCGCTGAGCGTCATGTTCGCCCTCGGTATTGCCGCGTGGCTATTTCGCTGCTTCCGCGATCTGACGCCGCACGACCTCTATCCGCTGCTTATCGGAATGCTGTTCATTATACTCACGGTTAAGTTCATGCAGATATTTTACGGAGGCCGGCCGGCCGCGCCGCTCGTCGTCTCCGGAGAATACGCTTGATTTCCCGGCGGCGGTGTCGGCATCGCTCCTTTCTTGCGGTCCGGGTTGGTGCCGGATGAACGTGGAGCAGCATGCCGATGGAAGGGACAAACAGGACAGAATCCGAGGGATCGGGCGCGTCGATCGTGATCAGCGCAGGGAGTTTGGACGCGGGTGGGGTGAAGACGCACCTGATGCTGCTGAGCAAGATGCTGAGCCGAACCGGCGCCAGGGTCACCATCGTGGGAACCAAGCGGGGATGGACGGAACGGGAGATCGAAGAGGTCGCGGCAACGGGCGTGCGGGTGAAGGTTCCGCCCCGCTGGATGGCGAGAGATGCCGGCCATTCACGCCTTTCCCGAGCCTACGCCGCCGCGGCGCTTCCGCTGTGGGCGTGGCGGGCGCCGACGTGCCTGTATTTGATCGGGGTGGGGAATTACCACCTTTGGGCGTGCGGCTGGTTCGGACGGGCAGCGCCGACGGTTTATCATGAAGTCGTCTGCAATCCGGAGCCGGATAACCTCTGCGGTCGTTGCGCTCTTGCTTCGGACGGCGTGGTCGCCAACTCGCTCATCGTCGCCGATCAGTTTCGGCCCTTTGTGGGAAGAATTCCGGTCAAGGTGATTCCCTTTCTGACGATGGATAAGCCATGTCCGCCTCCATCGCCGCGTCCCGCGGCAGGCGATCGAGAATTGCGCGTCGTCTATCTCGGCCGCGTGATCGAACACAAGCGCCCCGATGTTCTGGTCCAACAGTGGAAGAGCCTCACGGCAACCGGCCCCATCGGGCCGGCGCGGCTCGACATCTATGGCTACGACGCCAGCGGCAGTCTTATCCCGAAGCTTAGACGATTTGCATCGGAAAATGGCATCGAGCATATCGTGACGCTGCACGGTTCATACCAAAACGAACAATTGGACGACATCCTGGGAGCCGCCGACGTCGTGGTGTTGCCCAGCCTTTTGGAGGGGTTGCCGCTCGTGCTGGTCGAAGCGATGCAGCGGGGCGTGCCGGTCGTCTCGACCGACGCGGGCGGCAGCGCAGAGCTGGGCCGCGAAAATCCCGATGTCAGGATTACCGCGATGGATTGGGACGCGTTTGTGAACGGCTTGCGCGAAATGGCGGGACTGCTGCGGGTGGGCAAGATCGATGCGGTTCGGCTGCATCACTGGACGGAGACGCGCTACGGATACGCCACCGTCGCCCGTCAATGGCGCGCGGCGCTGCTGCGGCCGCGCGAATTCTTCGGCCCTGGAAACGGCTCGAAACAGATGTGACGGCGTGGCGTGGCGGGGAGCGGGGCGGGACTTATCAGACGCCGCTCAGGATCGAGGCGTCACGGTTGACTCTGTGGCCTGGGATGCTGCGGAATATTTTGCGATTGGGCGAGGATCTCGGCGGGCGAAAAATTCGTCAGGCGATTTTCCGTATTCGCAATGGAAGGCGAAGCTGATTCGCGTCGCGCCGCCACCCCGGACGGCTGCCGCCAAATCAGGCCAAAATGCCGCAGCGATTCCCGCACGCCTTCGACGGGGTCGGCGGCGCGACGCCACAGATCCAGCATCGGCGCGCACCCGGCCTTCATTTCCAGGTAGCGGTCCGTCTTGGTGATTTCCCACAGGGCATCGGTCATCGCCTCGACGCTGCGCGGCGAGATGATCAGCCCGTTCTCCCGATGCCGCACCAACTCCACCGCCGCTCCCACAACGGATGTCGCGATGATCGGCAATTCGCACGCGATCGCCTCGTTGATCACCAGGGCCCAGGGTTCATATTCGCTGGGATGCACCAGCACGTCGCAGGCATGATAGGCAAGCACCGTCTCGTGGAATTGCAGAAATCCAAGCCACTTTACGCGCGGCCGGGCCGTGTCGTTCAGCGACGCCTCCAGGGACTTGCGGAGCGGTCCGTCGCCGGCGATCACCACGTCCCATTCCGGACGAGCCAGCGCCACGCGCGTGAACGCTTCCAGCAGCACATCCACACGCTTGATGGCGATCAGGCGGCCGCAGTAGAGCAGCCGCTTCCGGTCCGGCGCGAGGTTGTGCCTTGCCCGAAACGCCGCCACCTCGCGCTCATCAATATTCGACAGCGATGCGTAATCCGGCTCGTATGGGAACAGAAATTCCGGCAGATTGTGGTCCAGATAACTGCGAAAATAGGCCCTGCCGCACGTCCCCATCGGCATCAGGCCCGCGACTCGTCTGAGCACCCATCGCAAGAACGGCCGCTTGACGCGGCGGAGGAGCCAGGACGTCCTTGCGTCGGCGAAAATATTCGAGTCCGCCGTCAGCACCAGCGGAATCCCCGCGCGACGGGCCCAGCGAATCAGCAGCAGCCGCGTCCAGTCATTGTATCCCAGAAGGATGATCATCTGAATTCCATGTTGAATCAGATGCTGTTGAATGTCGTGGAACAGCCGGATGTGCCGAAGCGATATCGGCATCCACGCGTTGATATGGTTCTGAGCGAAAAAAATCGGATTCAGTTCCGGCGCGACCCGCATTTGCCACGGCATGCTCGGATTCGAGATCGTGTGCGTGAAAATGTTGTGGACCGCAACGCCCTCCAATTCCTTCGCCATACGCTCCTGCACGTGCAGACGATACGGCGTCGGTTCGTTCGAGATTACCGCCAACTGCACCAGGCTCGAGCTTTGCGGCGTTCCCACGACCGCGCGATTCACAAATTTGAAACGCTCCTGGCTCCGATTGAAGGCTTCAGCCATTTTCGGAGGAAGGACCAAGGGGATGCCGTAATTCCTCCTCGCGGTATCGATCTTTGCGAGGGAGCGCGCCAGCCATTTGTCATTCACCGCCACACCGAAAAATTCGCATATTCGCCGCAGCGTTTGTTGTGGATTGGTTGTCAACTCATCGTAGGTTATTTCCAGCAATCGATCGCCGAGCCGGCCGCGCCAGCGGTCAATCTCGCCGAGGCTGACCAGCCATTCATACGCGCCTTTGGACTCATAGCTCTGAAGCAGCGGGATTTCGTCGGGAAAATAATTGGCGCCGGAGCCGTCCATCGCAAGCGCAGTCCATTTCGATCCCCCTCGACCCCACCATCGATTCAAATCACGCTTGCCGACGATCCCATAGCTGCGGTCGCGCGACAGCCGGTCGATGGACCGCACCACATCCACACCGTCCCGAATCAGGTGGATGAACTTACACCCCGGACTCAGCGCGTCCAGATACCCGATCCGGCACGCATTGAACGGAGTCTTTTCCACCATCAAGTTGGCGCCGGCTCGCTCGGCTGGCTGGAGAAGCAATCGATTGAACCGCCTGCGGGAACGTTCGTTGCACCGATCGGCGCCGAGCAGCAGCGTGGCGGACCCAATGTGGTACAGATTGAGCACGTCGATCGTCGGATCGATCGATGCCCAGAGATGATACGGCTCGTAAAAATAGTAAACCTCGGGATGGTGTCTGAGGACTTCGCCGCACACCGTCGTGCCGGATCGCCCACAGCCGATCAGGTACGCCGAACGAATCGCCGGTGCGGACCCATTGCCTGCATCGGCCTGGGCCACGCGCCGGTCCGCGTACCATTTCAGGGCGCCGTACTTGATCGCCCGCCCCGATGCCTTGAGCAAATGATTCACCTGCCACAAACTCCGTTGCGAGATTCGACCGTCGTCAGAGCCGGACCATTGTAATCATATTCCGCCCGGCCGATGGGAGGAACCGTACGGGCTTGATACAATACTTGCGGCGCAAAAGCCCGCGCCGGGACCCGGGGTGTGCCCGTCGAATCCGGGCAATGCCGCTGGGAACATCGGCCTAGTCGCACTGGATGAAAGTATTGCATGCCATTCCATCTCTCGACCCGGCGACGGGTGGACCTCCGGTGGTGGCAACCCGGATGGCGGCGGCGCAGGCGGCGCTCGGCTGCCAAATGCAGATTGTCTCTTATCGATTTCCCAATGCCGAGGACCGCATTGCCGCCGCCATCAGCACGATTCCTCAGATCGACGCCGTTCAGCTCCAGTATCTGCCTCCACTCACCCGGACAGAACGATTCCTTGCCCACGGCGCTCGCCGCAGCCTCGCCGGCGTCGTTGGGGAATTTGATCTGATTCACCTGCATGGCGTATGGGACTCCTTGATCCGCGTGGTCGCCAAGCTCGCCGTCGCCGCCGGCAAGCCGTTCGTTCTCACTCCCCATGGCATGCTTGATCCCTGGGGCATGGCCCAGCGCTGGTGGAAAAAACGCCTGGCCATGGCGCTGGGATATCGCCACATGCTCAACAGCGCCGCGTTTCTCCATTTCCTCAATGCTGACGAGTGCGCCCTGACCAAAAGCCTCGGGTTGACCTCGCCGGGCCGAATCATCCCCAATGGCATCTTTCTCCAGGAACTCGACCCGCTGCCCGACAGGGGCGCCTTTCGCGCCGCCCATCCGGAATTTGCCCGCGCCAAGTTGGTTTTCTTCCTCAGCCGGCTGCATTACAAAAAGGGCCTGGATTTTCTGGCCGATGCCTTCGCCATCGTTTCCCGCAGTTTCCCCGATGCGCATTTGATCGTGGCCGGCCCGGACGACGGCGCCCAGGGGGCATTTGAATCGCAAGTCGCCCGCCTGGGGATCGCACAGCGCGTCCACCTTGTGGGTCCGCTCTATGCGGCGCAAAAGCTCGCCGCCCTTCGCGACTGCGATTGCTTCTGCCTGCCCAGCCGCCAGGAAGGATTCAGCCTCGCGGTCACCGAAGCGATGGCCTGCGAGACTCCGGTGGTGATCTCCACGGAATGCCATTTCCCCGAAGTGAAGGAAGCCGGCGCGGGCGTCGTGGCCGAACTCAATGCGCCAGCGATCGCCGCCGGAATTGAAACCGTCCTGCGCGATCCACACGCCGCGGCGCAAATGGGTCAGGCGGGCCGCGCCCTGGTCGTCAGCCGATTCACCTGGCCCAGCGTGGCCCAGCAGATGATCGAGAATTATCGGCAGGTTTTGGCCGGTCAAATGAGATAAGCGGCAATATCACCCAATGCCATGCGCGGGGGACTGGCGGAGGTCAGGGGGCCGGCCAACTTGTTATCGACGGCGAAGACGGCCCCCACCATGCGTTCAACGCGGCCTTCCTCGTCGATATACATTCTGCCGCGCGTGCTCACCCGCCGGATCGTCCCGTCGCCGCAGACCACCCGATGCGAAATCTCGTAATCGCGATGATGGGCTCCGCCGCCCACCGACGCCAGGTGGAAAAACTCCCGGTCCTCGGGGTAAATGTAGGCGAAGAAACCCTCGTATGTGGTCGCGAAATCGGCTTCGGTCCGGCCGAAAATCGCCGGAAGATTATTGGATTTCCAGAACGTCCCGCTTCTGACGTTCGCATCCCAGCACGCCACCCCGGAAGAATCCAGCGAAAAGTTCAACCGGCCTTCGCTTTCCTTCAGCGATTTTTCCGCTCGCTGCCGGGCGAAATGCTGGTAGCTGATCAACAGGGCGAGAAACGCAAACAGCGAAAGCCGCACAACATCGTCAGGATTGGAAACGCGAAAAGAGTTGTCCGGCGGCATCAGCCACGCGACGATGAGCACGGACAGCAGGGTGGCGAAGATGGCCGACATGGCCCCGCCGCGCCAGGCGGCGATCACAACCGCAGCGAGGAAAAACGCCATGATCCCGTGCTGTTGCAGATGCCGGTCAACGTGATACAGGACTTCCGTCGCTGCCAGCGCAAATGCAACCGCGATGATCGCCAAAAGAAAGTGTCGCCCTGTCCGCCGGATTGCCGCACTCATGGTGTACACAAAAAACAAAACCCATTCGTGTGTCGCCCCGATTTCATACGATATTCCTCACGGCATTCTAAAGGGTATCGATTGGTTTGCAAGCAATTCCCGCTAATCTTCAAAGATCCGCCGCTTGAGAATTTTGGCGGCCGGACCGATTACCACTTGATCCGCGGGCACATCGCTAACGACCGTGGCCCGCGCGCCCACCACGGCACGGTCTCCGATTGTAACGCCTGGACCGATAAAAGCGTCCGCCGCGATCCAAACCTCTTCCCCTATCACGATGGGAGGTGTAAGCATAGGGAAGCGCCGCGTCGTATAATCGTGCGTGCCGGCGCAGATGTGCGCGTACTGGCTGATCGTCGAGGCGCGCCCGATGGTGATTTTTCCCATCGAATAGATGATCGCGTAATCGCCGATCACCGCGTCATCCCCCACGGACAAATTCCACGGAATCTCCACCCACACGGTCGGCCGGACCCGAACGCGTTTGCCCACCTTGGCCCCAAAAAGCGCCAGCAGAAGCCGTCGCCACCCATACCAGTTGTGAAACGAGAGCCGGAAAAAAGTCCCTCTGACGATCATCCACAAGGCGCGTTTGATGTTTTCCATGGGTTCGAAGGGGCTGGCTTCGGCTTTTGGGCGTCGCGCCGCGGAATGCGACGGCGGCGATGAAGCCGCGGGCGCAATCTGCGGAACTGCGGCCGAAGCGCTGGAGGCTTGCTCCGTCGGCGGCGGTGGGGCGGGCGGCTTGGGAGGCAACACAATCTTTGTCATCGTGTTCGTCTCTGCCGAAGCGGCGGCGCCTCCCTCCGCCACCGCCAGGCCCTCGATTCCCGCCGGCATCTTACCTCCCGTGCGGACCAGCTCATAGTATTTGGCGCGAATAAACAATTCGTAGGTGCTGATGAAGAGACACAACGTCAGCCCCGCCCGGCGATCCAGGATCCCCCCGCGGAGGAAATACATGTAGACAAACCGAAAAAGCCAGGGCAACGCCAGCTTCGGGGCAACGCAATATTTCATGTACCGCCGCCGCGCTTGGCGGTCGTTCACAAATCGCAAAAACCCCGGCCATTTCTCGTGATGGCCATAGATTTCCAGCGCCTCCAGGGTCGAATAGCGATTGTGCTTGGCGATGAAATGCTCAAGCCCGCGCCGGTCCTCGTGACGAAGAAGATGCCGGAATCGTCCGGTCGGCCCGTCGATGATCATGTGCTCGTGAACGTTCCGCTCTTCGTACCGTGCCGCGCCGCGCTTAAAGAGCCGCAGATTCCACGCGGGAAAATACGCGCAGTGGCGAATCTCACGCCCCATGAAGACGACCACGCGATTGAAAAAAAAGCCGCTCTCCGGAACATTCGCCACCGGCCGCGAGACCACCGCCAGGATTTCATCCTTCAATGGCGGCGTGACCGATTCATCCGCGTCAATGATCAGGATCCAGGGCGACTCGAACGGCAGATTGGCCAGCGCCCAATTCTTCTGCCGCGCATATCCCTCCCAGGCCTTCTGCACCACGATTGCCCCATACTCGCCGGCAATCTCGCAGGTCCGGTCCGTCGATCCGCTGTCGACGACGAACACCCGGTTGACCCATCCCTTAACGCTTTCCAGCGTGTGCGGAAGGTTCAATTCCTCATTATGGGTCTGGATCAGGACATCGACCATGGGTGCGCCGCCAAACGTTCCTTATATATCGGAAATAGGGCCGTTGGTCATTTGTCGTTTGTCATTTGTCATTGCTCATTGTTCGGATAAGACTGCCCGGCTTCCCGCCTTTACAAATGACAAGTGACAAATGACAAATGACAAACGATAAATGACGCTCATGCGAATCCTCCACCTGACAGCCGGCTCTGATGCCGGTGGGGTTAGCCGCTATCTCTACGATCTGTGCAGCGCCATGCAAGCCGCCGGGCATCAGATGGCGATCGCCGGCCAAAAAGGCCCCTGGCACGAGATGTTCGCCGCCGCCCCCTGGCCCTGGATCGAGGCGCCCATCAAAGGCGGCCCGTTGCGCCTTTTGAAGGCGTCCCGAATTCTCCAGCGATATCTGGAAGAGAATCCAGTCGATCTCCTCCACACCCATTACCGCAAAGCCACCCTGGTGGCGCGCCGCCTCCAAAGAAAAGATATCAACATGCCGGTCTTGTACACCCTTCATCTCTCCCACATTCCCCTCAGCGGACCCTGGCGATGGCTGAGCGATTTCGGCGACCACGTCCACGCCGCCGCCGCCGATGCCCGCCAATGGCTCATCGAACAGGCCCGAATTCCCCCCCAACGCATCTCGCTCATTCCCCACGGCGTGCATACGGAGCGATTTCCAGTCCCCGATGCCGCCACGAAGCGCAACGCCCGCGCAGAGCTTGGCCTGACTGACGACGATCTTGTCGCTCTTTATCTCGGCAGACTGGAAGACCCGAAAAACGAATCATGGCTCATCGACCTCGCCGCCAAGTCGCGACATTCCCTGCCGCGCCTGCGCGTACTGCTGGCCGGCGACGGACCAAATGAAAACGAGGTCCGAAAGCAAATCGAGCGAGAAGGTGTTCTAGACCGCGTGTGGATGTTAGGCTACCGCCAGCCCCTTCCGCTGCTGCATGCCGCCGATGCGCTGCTCCTTCCGTCTCAGCGGGAAGGATTCTCGTACGCCTGCGCGGAGGCGATGTGCGCCGGCGTGCCGGTTCTCCGCACGCACACCAGCGGCGCCAAGGAACTGATCATCGAGGGAACAACCGGCCGATCCGTCGCAATCGACCGCCAGGCGTTTCTCCAGGCCGCAACTGAGTTCCTCTCCGACAAATCCTCCCTCCAACGGATGGGCATCGCCGCCGCCGAGCACATCCGACGGAATTTCACGTTCAATCGCCAGTTGAGCGAAACGATCGCGATGTATAAGCGTCTTACGGAGTCGGGCCGTGCCGGCCCGCGCTAAAATGCCCGGGATATGCGCCCGCTGGCGCACGTTTCATCGTTGCTTCATGCTTGAATTGAGAATGCCCTCATGAGGTTCACTTGCCGCGCGGCCTTCACCCTGATCGAACTTCTGGTGGTCCTGGCCATCATCAGCATTTTGTTGGGATTTCTCCTGCCCGCGATGGAGCACGCCCGCCATCAGGGATATATCGATAAGTGTGCCTCCAACCTCCGTCAGATCGGCATGGCGATTTCCATGTATTCCAACGAGAATCAGGGCAACTACCCGCGGACGCTCTACGATCCGACCCAGCCGCTGACGATGGGCACGGGAATCTCCGCGTCCGATCCCTTCCAAGGCGGCGGCGTTTTGGCCAACGACCTCACCGCCGCGCCCTATCTTCTTCTTCGATCACAGCATCTTCCCGCCGAAATCTTCATCTGCCCCTACAATGACGCAACCACATACCTCGCCGATCCGGCCGATCCGCAGAAGCATTCCAATTTCACCAATTGGAAGGAAAATCTGGCTTACAGTTTTGCCAATCCCTATCCCGCCCTCCCCGTCGCCGATGCTGGCTACCGCCTGACGAGCCATCTTCGCGGCGATTTTCCCGTCGCGGCTGATTTGAATCCCGGTGCAAAGCCGCCGGTCGCCGATGTCACCGCGGCCGGCCCCGGAGCATCCTCCAGAGTCATCGAGAACGCCAATAGCCTCAATCACGAGCAGGATGGCCAGAATGTTCTATACGCCGACGGCCACGTCGATTTCCAGAAGACCTGTCTGTGCGGCATCGGCCAGGACAACATTTTCACCAACCAGTCCAACCAGGTGCAGGCATCGCCGCTGAATCCGAGCGACGCGGTCCTGCTCCCCGCGAATTGAGCGGCGAAAACCCCCGAATGGTTGCACGGCCCGCCGCAGCCGGGATAATTCCCGCAGTGAAAAAGCCCGCCATCTTCTTTGATCGTGACAACACGCTCATCGCCAGCGACGGCTACCTCGGCGATCCGGCCGCCGTCCGATTAATTCCCGGCGCATCCGACGCCGTCGCCCGCGCCCGCGACCTCGGCTTTGCCGTCGTCACCTTCAGCAATCAGTCCGGCGTGGCGCGCGGCGAGTTCGGCGAAGACGCCGTCGTCGCCGTCAACGAAAAAATGGCCCAGCTTCTCCTCCAGGAAAATCCCCGCGCCAAGATCGACCGCAACGAGTTTTGCCCGTTTCATCCCGATGCGACGATCGAAAAATATCGAAAGGACAGCGAACTCAGAAAGCCAAAGCCCGGCATGATCCTCGCCGCGGCCGGCGCGCTTGATCTGGATTTGCCCGCCTCCTGGATCATCGGCGATGCCCCGCGCGACATCGAAGCCGGCTATGCCGCCGGTTGCCGAACCATTCTCGTCAGCAACCCTGCCCTCTCCCCATCGCCGGCAACGCTTCAGCCCAGCTCCGTCGATCCGGATGAAACCGTTTCCAGCCTCGCCGAAGCGATGGACGTCATCGCAGCCGCCGAAGACGACGATCCGCCCGCATCCGACCCCGGCCCCAACGAGGAACTTGCCCGGATCGAACATCTTCTGCAGCAGATTCTCGATCAGGTTCGCCGTAACAGCGAACATCCCGCCGACTTTTCACTCGGCAAAATGCTCGCCGGCGTCACGCAGATCCTCGCCATCGCCCTGGCCGTCGGCAGCTACTTTTACAAGCCGGTTGGTGAACCGCTCATGCCGATCCTCGTGGCGATCTTCTTGCAGGCGCTGACCATCTCGCTGCTGGTCATGGGCCGCGAGAAATAGAACATCTAAACAACGCGCTCCCCTTCGGGTCGCGGCTAAACTCTAGTCCGCGTATTTCACGCTGCATCCATACGGCTTGGTCTGGGGCACGCTCACGCTCTTGCCGGACAGAATCTCATCCAGCGCTTTCTGAACATAGTTCACCTTGTCGCTGGTCTTGTCCCCATCGGGATTGTTGTCGATCGCCCCCTCATACGCCAGCGTTCCATCGCCCGCGATGATGAACATGTGCGGCGTGTTCGTCGCGTGATACGCCTTGCCGGTGCTCCCGCTGGAATCGTTCAACTCGGGATAGGAAATATTCTGCGACTCAGCCCACTGCTTGCTGGCGTCATTCGTTGCGAAGCTGCTGGAATTGATCGCCAGCCAGACGACGCCCTTGTCCTGGTATTGGCTGGCCAGGGTCTGCATGGTCCTTACCTTGTAATGCCGTTGAACGAACGGACACTCGGGATTGGTCCATTCCAGCACGACGATCTTGCCGGCAAAATCATGCAGGCTGATGTTCTTCCCGTTTTGGTCCTGAAGCGTAAAGTCCGGCGCCTTGGCGCCGATGCTCACGGGAGAATCCTTCTGATCCTCGGCAAAACTCCGCCCAATGAGAGCAAGCGACGCCAGCACCAGAAGCGACGTCAGCGCATAGATCTTAGCTCGCACGGGGTGTCTCCTTCGCAAAAGAAATTCAAAAGAGCGATATTCCGCAACTCTAGTGATTGTTGGCGCCCGCCGGCCCCAAGACAAGCGAAACATTCACTCCCCGCCGTTTTCCCTCCTTGGATGCGTATCCCACCACCGCCTGCAGGGTTGTGGGCGGCGGGGCGGTCCCAGCCAGCGGCTGGACCTTGAAGCGGATCACCGTCGTTTTGTCATTTGTGCTTACCGTGGTGTTGGAAATGTTGTAATCCTCCAAGACGCCGGGAAGGAATTCGACCGAATCCGCCGCGCCGTCTCGCCAGGTAATCTCAATCACACACTCGCCCGTGTTGTCGGCCCTGGACCGCACGTCCGCCACGTTCGGGCAATCACCGGCATCCACCGGAAGCTGACGGATCCAATCATCGAACAGTTCCTGGTTTGCGGGGCTTGCGGGCGTGGCCGAGCCGAGCGTCAGATCGACCGTTTGTTTCCCTTGAATGCAGACATTCGAGCAGACCAGCCACGAAACCGCCGCCCGGAATTCGCCCTGGAAATCTGCGGGCAAATTCGCCGGCGGCGTCACCCGCGTCAGAAGCAAAACGGAATTCTCATATCCGAAAGCGACGATATTCCCCGGCTGGTCGTATCGGAGCGGCGTGGGAAATTGCAGCGGGCCGGCGCTAAAACCATCCGGAAGCGTGTACGTCACACGCGTTGGCAGCCCGGCATCGCCCGGGTTTTTCCAGTACACATGCCAACCCGGATCGATGGAAAGTCGCACGCCGAGCCAAAAAGGCTTACCCGCCTGAACGGATGAAACATTTGCCAGAAGTTCGGCTCGCACCTGTGCCGCCGACGCCCGCGCCGCCATCAAACAGCACAAAACCCCCAAAGCCAGCGATTTCCCAATGGCCATAAACTTATCTTAGTTTAGCCGCGACCCGAAGGGGAGCGCGGCCTCAATTGCACCAGCACTTCTACATTCCCCCCGCCCCCCTTGATCGGCGAGCGCACGCTATTCTCCCAAACCCATCCCCCGGCCTCGATTTCCCGCCGAACTCCCTCCACCACCGATTCCACCGATTCCTCCGGCACCACCCCTTTGCGCAGGATCGCCGGATCAGCTTCATAGTGCGGCTTAATCAAGCTCACCACTGTCCCCCCTTCGGCCAGCATTTTCCGAGCGTTGGGCAGAATATTCCGCTGGCGCGTCCAACTAATATCGATGGCGACAATCCCCACGGTCTGGGGAAGCTGCACGTGCATCGCATTGGTCCGCTCCATGACGAGAACGCGCGCATCCTTCCGCAGCTTCCAATCCAGAACGCCATAGCCTGTATCAACCGCATACACCTTGGCCGCCCCGCGCCGCAGCAGGCAATCGGTAAACCCGCCGGTGCTGCATCCAAGGTCGGCACAAATCTTCCCCGACACGTCCAGGCCGAAAAACGTCAGCGCGTATTCGAGTTTTGATCCGCCTCGCGAGACAAATTCGGCCATGGGGGATATTGTCATTTGTCGTTTGCCATTTGTCATTGGAAAGCGCGCTTCGCCATGCAGACTCGTCAACTGGGCAATTCCGACGTGAAAGTTACGCCGATCATCTTCGGCGCCTGGGCGATCGGCGGATGGCTCTGGGGCGGAACCAACGATCAGGACGCCCTCGACGCCATCCGCGCCAGCATCGATCACGGCGTCACCACCATTGATACCGCCCCGGTCTACGGCTTCGGCCTCAGCGAAAAACTGGTGGGGCAGGCCATCAAGGGCCGCCGCGACAAGCTCGTCATCGCCACCAAATGCGGCAATCGCTGGGACGGCGCCGAGGGTTCCGGCGCATGGCAGGACAAAGATCTCGCCGGCAACAACGTTACGATCCGACGGAATTCCAGGCCCCAGAGCATCGTTTGGGAATGCGAACAGAGCCTCCATCGTCTCGGCATCGACGTAATCGACCTCTATCAAATTCACCGGCCGGACACACAAACGCCGGTGGAAACATCGATGCGGGCATTGGAAAAACTGCGCGAGCAGGGCAAGATTCGCGCCATCGGCGTCAGCAATTTCAACCTGGAATGGCTTCAGCGAGCCGCGGCGGACGTCCCGCTGGCAAGCCATCAACCACACTACAGCATCATTCAGCGCGAAATCGAGCGGGAAGTGCTCCCATTTTGCCGCGAGAAGAACATCGCCGTCATCGGCTATTCGCCGCTGGAGCGCGGCCTGTTAGCCGGCGCGGTCGGCCCGGACCGCAAATTCCCCGACACCGATCATCGCTCGCGCCACAAGTTCTTCACCGTCGAGAACCGCAACCAAATCGCGGGCGCGCTCGCCAAGATCAAGCCGATTGCCGATGCCCACAACGCCAGCTTCGCCCAGACGATGATTCAGTGGACGATTCATCAACCCGGAATCACCGCCGCCATCGTCGGAGCGCGCAACGCCCAGCAGGCCGAGCACAACGCGCGGGCGATGGAGCATTCCTTCACCCAGGAGGAATTCACCGAGATTCGCGCCGCGTTCGACGCCTGCGCCCAGGCCATGACCGCCGATCAAGTTTAGCCGCGACCCGAAGGGGAGCGCGTTCGATTCCGCAGCGCCTTCCCAATCATCTCCAGCAACTTCTCCCCCTCTCCCGCCCAGAACCGCAAAGACAATTCCGCCCGCCAAACCGGCATCGATATCCGCCCGCTCACCCGGGACAGCTTCACCCAATCCTTCTCAGTCACCACCAGCAATTCCGCCCCAGCCGACGCAGCCTCGTCAATAATCTCCGCGACATCCCGCTCCCGATAATCGAAGTGATCCCCAAACTCCCTCGTTCCCACGCACACGCCGCCAACCGTTCCCATCCGCCAGAAAAAGCTGGCCGGGCTTCCAAGTCCGCAGAACGCGAAATACCTTTTACCCTCCAGCGATTGAATCGGCATCGATTCGCCGGCCGCCGAGCGAAGGCCTTGAATCACATGATCGGCCCGGAAGATCGCGGCCGGTTGATTGTGCTTTCGAATCACCCCGGAAATCCTGGCCATCTCCGTGGCATCAACCTCATCGGCATGGGTCACCACAAAGGCGTCCGCCCGCCGCAGCCCGGGCAACGGCTCGCGCAGCATCCCGCGCGGAAACATGCGCCCGCCTCCAAACGGCTCCCGCGCGTGAATCAGCACGATCTCAAAATCCCGCGCCACGCGACGATGTTGCATTCCATCGTCAAGAATAAAAACCGTCGTCTCCGGATGCCGCTCGAGCGCGCCGGCCGCTCCACGACGCCGCTCGCCGTCGGCAATCACCGGAACGGCGCCAGCGGCGAGCAATGCCTGCTCATCGCTCAATCCCGCCGCCGTCGATTTATATCCCCGCAGCAGGACGCACGGCCGCTCATCGGTCAGGCTGGCGGCAAGCCAGCGAACCATCGGCGTCTTGCCCGTCCCGCCCGTGGTGATGTTCCCCACGCTGATCGTTGGCCGGCCCAGGCGATGAATCGGCAAAATCTTCGCATCGTACAGCCCGTTGCGCAAGCGCATGATCGCCGCATAAACCGGCTCGGCGCAACTCGCCGCGATTCGCAGCGCCTCCGCCGCGATGGACCGATCCGACCCCTCCATCACCTGCTTGAAATAAGCGTCCGTGGATTGCCTCATTGGCCGCTCCCGCGGAGCCAGGCGTCGTCGGCGGACGTGAAAACAACGGGGAATCGCGAAATCCCCCGCAGGTCGAATCGATCGACCAACTGACGGGGATCGTCGATGTCCCGCCCGGCATCATTCATTCCGCACCATTTCGCCAGAAGCGCCAGCATCCGCTTTCGCCCCACGCCCATCTCCCGATACGCGGCGATGCGCGTGTCGCCGTGGCGCTTGGCCAATCGCCGGCCATCGGTTCCAACGACCAGCGGCAGATGAGTGTAACGCGGAAGGTCGCTTCCCGCTCCGAACGCGTCATACAGAAGGATTTGCCGATGCGTCGATTCCAGCAGATCGTCCCCGCGAACGATTTGGGTGACCCCGCCGGCCAAATCATCCACGACCACGGCCAACTGGTAAGCCGCCGTACCGTCGGACTTGGCGATCACGAAATCACCCAGCCGGCGCGCGACGTTGAGGGATTGCCTCCCGGCAAACGAGTCGTCGAATTGGACATCCCGATCGATCGCCGCAAAGCGGATCGCCGGTTCCCGCCCGGATTGCTCTTTGGCCTGGCGGGCGGAGGCAAACCTCCCGCGGCACGTGCCGGGATAGATCATCGCCCCATCCTCCGCGTGCGGGGCGCTGGCCGCCAGGTCCACTTCCTTACGGCTGCAAACGCATGGATACGCCAGCCCACGCGCAACCAGCGATTCAATCGCCGCGCGGTATTGGGTCGCTCGGCTCGATTGATACATCGGGCCTTCGTCCCAATCGAGGCCCAGATACTTCAGGTCTTCAATGAGCAGACGATCGGCCGCCGGTTTGATCCTGGGCCCATCCAGGTCCTCGATGCGCAGCAGGATGCGCCACCCGCATCGCCTGGCCAAAATCCAGTTGACCAGAAATGTTCGAGCGTTTCCCAGATGCAATGCGCCGGTGGGAGAGGGAGCCAGCCGCGTTATGGCCATGACGAAAACCGCAGACTATTGGAATGCGAGCGTTTTGACCGGCTGGGCGGTATCAATCATCGAGCGGACGAGCTGTTGGTCCTCGTCGTACTGTTGTTGCGTCAAGCCCAACAGATCGAAGCTACAGGGGATAAACTTCTGCTGATGATAAGGAACGAAGACGATGAGGTTCCAGGAAAGCTGTTGCGATGGAAGCGTAGCCGCCGGTCGGGTTGCCGGATCATCCGGCGAGGTCAGATAGGTGATCCGCTCCAGCATCGCAAGCCCGGTCTTGGTTGTTAACTGCCGCACATGAATCCGGTCCGGATGTTTCTGACTCTCATCGATCGCTCCGGTGATGAAAAGCTGGCGATTGCGATCTACCATCGAATCCATCAAAGACAGCGAGATTTCCACGTCGCCGCTCGGCATCGGTCCTTCCAGAAACGTCGGATTCATCGGTGGATCCAGCTTCCAGCCGGCCGGAAGCGTCAGCGTCAGCGGCATAATTTTCATCGGGACATTAACCTGCGGGCTGCTTGCAACTTGCTGTGCAGGCGCGTCCGCGGCTCCACCGGACGTATCCTGAGTATTCGACGCCTCCGACTGGGGTCGCTTGTCGCAGCCGACCAGCATGACCATCAATGCGGACAAGGCTTGCAAGACGACGCGGCGCATCACAAAACCCTCCTGCCAGAGCCCTCGGCAGCTTCCCCCCTCGAGGCGATTTCGACAGGCCTCGCCTCTGCTACGTTAACAAGAAGCGCGGCCTACTTCAAGATTCCGAAAACTGACCGTCGTTCCATGTAACAACGCGCATTTTCATTTCCACAATTTGATAATATCCTGTATATTTGTATTCCGTAAGGCATATAGTTTATGTTATGTCGGTCGCAACGCGGCTGTAGCTATAACTGTTCACATTATTAGGAAAGGACCAAGCCCATGCCTCGCCATCCGAATGACAACGAACTCAGCATCGTTCAACTGGAGAAAATGCTGGCACATCGACGATCCAGGATTGGATCACTGGAACGCAAGCGGTCCAGGTTTCTGCGGCAATTGGAGGCGTTGAATGTGCGAATCGCCGCGCTGGGCGGCTCCGCCCGCACGCGCGGCGCCCGCCCCCGAAACAAGATCACTCTCAACGAAGCCATCCTCGCCGTCCTAAAGAAAGGCGGCGGGGCGATGAAAGTGGCGGACATCGCCAGGAATGCGCTGGACAGCGGCTACTCCACCTCCAGCTCGAACTTCCGCGTGATCGTCAACCAGGCCTTGCTCAAGGACAAGCGGTTCGCCAAGGCCGGCGCCAGAGGGACCTATCAACTGAAAAAATAATTCCAGCCGCAACCCGTGAGGAACTTTTCGTCTCCGGCGGCGTCCAAGTTGCCAAAAGACGGAGGTTTTTCATGTTGCGGCAACATTTTCACTCGACGTTAATTTGGGCGGTGGGAAGTTTCGGCGTGTCGCTGGCCCTGGGACTTCCATTGACATCGGACGCCGTGAACCAGCCGCCCGCGATGCCATGGGTCCAGCTCATCCGCTCGCCCGGACTTACGGAAAACGGCATTAACCTGACTGTCGAAACGGTGAGCCCGACGACCCGGCAATCCGTTCAAACGCCCGGCGACCCGCTTACGTTTTTGGTTCGCGCCCACAACGGCTCAAATGCCGCCGCCACCGCTGATTTCACATTACAACTCACCTCGGCCGCGGCGAGTAGGCCCTTTGCCAGAACCATGCCTGTCCCAACGGAAATCTGGGCCGATTCCGGATCCTTCAATCTCAATCCGGGTGAGACCAAAACGCTTCACTTCACGACCGGGGCGCTGCCTCCGGGGCGAATGATCGAGGTCAATCTTCGCGCCGGCCAAACGCAGATCGCCGCGCTCTCGCTTCCTTCCGAGGCGTTTTTCTCCTCGACGACCCGGCCCACTTACGCCTTGCCATAATCGTGACATGCGCCCCCGCCCATCGCGTGCTGTCTCCGTCCCCGCGCTCCTCGGCTATTCTCGGCATCTGCGTCGGCGTGGCCGCGGCGGTGGCCGTCATTTCCCTAAACGGCGGTCGCGTCGCGACGATCCAGGCGCACGGCCCGATGATCTCCGAATGCGACGGCCGGATTCGTTCGATCGTCATCCAATACGTGCGCGGCGCCGACTTTGCCACGCCAATCTATCGGCAATTGCTCCTCGCCTTGCCGGCGGATGTCCATGTGTATGCCGTATGTCCGGACCAGAATTCGTTCAATGAACTCAGGGGCGCGGTGGGAATTTCCGCGGGGAGGCTTGAACCTATCCTGACCGGGCACCCAATGACCGCCTGGTCGCGCGACCGATGGATCGCTCTGTCCCCCGCGCGTTTCCAGGCCCCCGTGACGCTGCTGGCTCCCTCGGCGGAAAACGGCGCTGAAATCTGGGAGCAGCGCCAGGGCGATGAGCGAATCGCCGACGATCTGTCGCATGCGCTGCCGGCCCTGCGCGCCGACCGAAGCGGCCTGTTTTTCGACGGTGGCGATCTTCTGGCCGACTCACAATCCGTATTCGTTTCCCCCGCCGCCATCCGGCGAAATATTCAGCACACATGCCAGGATCGCGCCGAACTGGCGCGTCTCCTGAGCGAACAGTTGCAACGTCATCCAATTTTCCTCAGCGATGCGCCCGACCACCACGTGGGAATGTACCTCATGGCCGCGGGCGAAGGACGGGTTGTCGTGGGCGATCCCAGCCTGGCCAAGCCGCTGCTGGCGCCGATCGAATTACCGGGCGGCCCGGATTTTTCCGCTTCGACGCAGGCACGATTCGATTCCGTCGCCGCGGCCGCCGCGGCCGCCGGGTACCGCGTCACGCGCATCCCTTGTATTCCATCGTCGGACGGAAAAACATTCATCACCTACGTCAACGGCCTGATCGACCAGCGCGACGGTTGCCGCGTGATTTACATGCCCGTGTTTGAGGGTCAGGACCGCCTGAACGTCGCCGCGCAGACCATCTGGCAAAATCTGGGGTATCGCGTGGCGCCGATCGACGTGAGCAGCGCATTCCGCTATTTCGGAACACTGCATTGCCTCGTCAACGTCATCAAAAAAACGTAGGGTTTCGCTGCTCCGAAACTCCACGGTATTGGGGCTCCTACAGCGACGCCTCGATCCGCTTATAACTCTCCACTCTCCACTGCGGGGCAGTCCCCTCCCGCACATCCGGAAAAAAATCCGCGAGATTCTCCGCGCTCACGCCCCACAGTCCGAACAGTTTCACCCCCGGCGTGTCGATCACGTATCCCCCGATGTCCAGCGGATACCGCCGCGCGGATGTCGTCGTGTGCCGTCCCTTATCGGTGAAATTGCTGATCTCACCGATGCGGATGTCCAGACTCGGCTGAATCGCGGAGATGAGCGTGCTCTTCCCCACGCCGCTGTGGCCGGCCAGCACCGTCGTCTTTCCAGCCAGCGCACGGGCCACCGGCTCAATGCTTTGGGGCTGCTCCGCGCTGGTTTGAAACGTGGCGATTCCCAGGCTCTGATAGTGCCGCATCACCTCCTGGGCCATGGCATATTCGCTCCGGGATTTCTCGTCCGCGCTCCCCAGGTCGATTTTGTTAAGACAGAGCAGCGGAATCAGTCCGCCGCTTTGCGCCGCGATCAGCATTCGATCCACCAGCCCCCATTTCACCATCGGCCGAATCAGGCTGGCGACGATCAGCATCTGCTGGGCATTGGCCACGATCGGATGCTGCGAGCGCGATTGAAAACTGTCGGTTCGGGTGAGAATCGTTTGCCGGGGCATGACCTGCTCGATCACCGCCTCGCGCCGGCCCAATTCATCGAGCGTCGGGCTGTCCCGGAAACGCACGAAATCCCCGACGACAATCGACGTCGCAGCCAGCTTGGACAAGGTTTTCCGCGTGACGCACAGGCGTTGGCCGGTCGGATGATCGACCTCGCAGTACCGCGAATAGACCTGCATGACCTGCCCCACCGGCAGGCTGTCCAGGTCGGCCGACTGCTCCCCGGCGCGAAACAGGGCGGTTTGCTCCATCTTGTTCTGCTGCGCGTTTTTCGATCGATGGCTGAACCGCTGTTGCGATTCGAGGCGATCGGTTTCGCGGTCGCCATGGCCATCCCCGTCGAGAAAGCGGCTGGTGAGATCCTTCTCCCGAGGAGGTTTTCGGCGTCGATTGGGCATTTGTCATTTGTCACTTGTCATTTGCCACTTGTACTTGCCCCGTTTATCGCCATTTTGTCGCCAATGACAAATGACCAATGACAAATGACATCTTTCCCCGTTTGATTGTTGCCGATGAGTGAATTACAGTATTCCTTTGGAGACCGCGTTGTCCCTTTCGTTACCACAGTTGGATGAATACGAGAAGAAGGAGAAATGCGGCCTATTCGGCATTTGGGGCACGCCGTCGGCTTCGCAGATCACCTATTCCGGGCTTTTCGCCCAACAGCATCGCGGACAGGAATCCGCCGGCATTATCGTCAGCGATGGAACCACTCTCTCCGGCCACACCGGCATGGGGCTGGTCAGCCAGGTCTTCAATCCGCGAATGCTCAAGGAGGAACTGATCGGGCATGCGGCCATCGGGCATATCCGATATTCCACAACCGGATCAAGCAAGCTCTGCAACGCCCAGCCGCTGCTGAGGGAATTTCTAATGGGCCCCGTCGCCGTCGCCCACAACGGCAACCTCATCAATGCCGCCCTCCTTCGCCGCCAATACGAAGAACACGGCCACATTTTCCAAAGCACAACCGACACTGAAATCATCGTCCATCTGCTGGCCAAACCATCGCACGCCCAGAAACACGATCCGCTCCCGCACGTCCTGAAGCATTTGCAGGGCGCCTTCAGCCTGTTGTTTCTGTTTCCGGACCGGATCGAAGCCTGTCGCGATCCCTGGGGCGTGCGGCCGCTGGTGATCGGAAAGACGCGCGATGGCCTCTGGTGCGTCGCCAGCGAAACATGCGCCTTCGACGCCATCGGCGCGACGCTGGTGCGGGAAGTGGAACCCGGCGAAATCGTCCGGATCGACCAGCACGGCCTGCATTCCCGCACCTTCGACGCCCCGGCGCTGGAGCGCGCCCACTGCATTTTCGAGCACGTTTATTTCGCCAACCCCGCCAGCAAAATCTTCGGCCAAACCGTCCACGTCGTCCGCGAAGCCATGGGCCGACAGCTCGCCATCGAATCCCCCGTCGCCGCTGATTACATCATGCCCATGCCCGACAGCGGCCGCTCCGCCGCGCTGGGGTTTGCCCGGGAATCCAAAATCCCCTTCGAGGAAGGGATCGTCCCCAACCGCTTCGTCGGCCGCACGTTCATTCTTCCCAACCAGATCGCCCGCGACCGCGCCGTGGCCGCCAAGCTCAACATCATCCCCGACGTCGTCGAAGGCAAGCGAATCGTGATCGTCGAGGATTCCATCGTCCGTGGCACGACCACGCGATCCAAAATGCGCGCCATCCGCGCCGCCGGAGCCAAGGAAATTCATCTTCGCGTCTCCTGCCCGCCCATCCGCAATCCTTGTTTCTACGGAATCGATTTCCCCACCAGCCAGGAACTGATCGCCCACAACCGCACCGTCGAGCAGATCCGCCATTTCCTGGAAGTCGACAGCGTCGCCTACCTGTCGCTGGACGGCCTGCTCTCCTGCATGAAAATGCCCAAGGAGCATTACTGCACCGCCTGCTGGAGCGGTAACTACAAGATCCCCATCGACCGTTCCGACAGCAAATTCAGCTTCGAACGCGATCAGTTGCAGATGTTCAATACTTGAGCGCAAAAACCGCCCCCGGCGGCCCGCCGCGGTGGGTCCCGCGTAACTCCTAAAGCCGTGTCTTTCAATCGTTTTCACGTGGCTGGGCCGCAGGCGTTGCACTTTTATGTACCCATTTCGCTGGAGCGAACACGGTATCATTGAATGACCGTGACTCCCGACCAATCCGATTCTTGGCTCCTACAGGAATTCGCGGCTCATCGCTCGCAGGACGCGTTTACCGAGTTGGTCTCGCGGCACTCCGACTGGGTCTACTCCGCCGCTGTGCGTATGGTGCGCGACCGTCATCTGGCCGAGGACGTCGCACAGGCCGTCTTTCTCGTTCTGGCTGAGAAGGCGGCCAAACTCAGCGCCGTCCCTTTGCATCGCTGGTTGTTCAAGGTCACTCGCTATGCATCGGCCAACGCCATTCGAGCCCGCTCGCGGCGTGACAAATACGAAAGGCGCGCAGCCATGGCTACCAGCGAAATTCACGATTCCGATCCGGAGAAGATGTGGGAGGAAATCGCGCCGGTGCTGGATGATTCGATGAGTCGCCTGCGATCCCGGGACCGCGATGCCCTGCTCATGCGATTCTATCAGCAAAAGAACCTGGCCGAGGTCGCGATCGCATTGGGCGTCTCCGAAGGCGCGGCGAAAATCCGCATCCTTCGCGCCATCGAAAAACTGCGGGCCATTTTACGCCGCCGCGGCGTCACTGTTCCCGCCGACGCCCTCGGCGTCGCCCTACTCGCCCAGGTCACCCACGCGGCCCCCGCGACTTTTGTCGCGGGCTGTGTCCCGGCATCCGCCTCAATCAAGGCGACTGCCATCTCCAAAGGAATTTCCACCATGATGATCTCAACAAAAATAAAAATCGCCGCCGCCCTGATCCTGATCGGCAGCATCCCCGTCGGAACCGGAGCTTATTTCCTGGTTGGCTCCGCCGATCGCGCCTTGGTCGCCCCCGTGCAATCGGTCGCGCCGGATGTCGCCACCCCCGCTGTCCCGGATGCAGCCTCCGGCCTTGACCCGCGCGTCGCGCCATTCGTGACCGACCGCACGGACATCGTCATCGCGATCGATCTTACCAAGCTTGATCTGGATGCTTTGGGCCTCGACATGAGCGCAGAACTTGCCCAATCCCAAATGGACGCGGCATCTTCCACACGCGTCTTTGGGATCGTTCAGATGGCCCTCTTTGGCGGCAAACAGTGGATCAATGGTTTCAAGCAGGCCGGTGGCACGACTATCTATTGCCTTAGCCGTGCGGACGAGCTGACGATCGACACCGCGGCCAAGATGCCAACCATGAAGCTCTCGGGTACCGTTGTTTACCCAACTAATTCCCCGGCCGCGGCGCGGACCTTGGCCAGATTCCTGACGAGCCGGGGCTCCCCGCCACCGAAAGTCGTCGGCAGCGCCGTAGTCGGCGTGGACGAAACCCCGTCGCCCACCTCACCGCGTGCTGGCGACGCGCCCGATCCTCGCCCGGCACTGGCCGCAGCATTATCGGCCGGGGGCGACGCGCCCATCCGCTCAGCCATCAATCCGCGTAAGCTCAAGGACATCGTTACGAAGTGCATGGCGACCGGCAAGGTTTCCATGAGCTTCACCGACGATGACTACAAGAACATTGAATATGCTTCGATAAAGCTCGTGCTTCCGCCAGCCGATTCCCCACGTTTTGTAGTCTTCTGTCACCACACGGACCCCGCCTCGGCGGAAAAAGCCAAAGACAGGGCCACTGAGCGGATTGGCCACGAGCTTAATGCTCAGTCGGGCTCAAACGCACCGCTCGCAACGGCTATGTTGAATTTCATCAAGACCGAGAAATTCACGGTCCAGGGCAGCGACGTTATCGGGACCATGGACCTTCATGCCTATTATCGTCTCCTCTTCTCGGCAATTAGCGTTGCCACGCAGCCGCCGACTACCCAACCGCAGCGAGCGGCTGCCCAACCGCAGCGAGCGATGCATTGAGCGTTCGGCCACGATTTCAGCGCGGCAGCGCCGCGGCCCACCGGTCAACGATATCGCACAGGAGATGCACGATCATCACGTGCATCTCCTGGATATGCGAAGTGATATTCCCCGGCACAATAATCACGTGATCCGTAAGCGCCGCCGCCTTGCCGCCATCCCGTCCCAGCAGCCCCACGGTGGTCGCCCCCTTTTCCTTCGCCGCGCGCAGACCGCGCAGCACGTTCTCCGAATTGCCCGAGGTGCTGATGCCCACCACCACGTCGCCTGGCCGCGCCAGCGCCTGCACCTGCCGCGCAAAAACCTCCGCGTATCCAAAATCGTTGGCGATGCACGTCATCGCCGTCCCGTCGGCGCAGAGCGACGTTGCCGGAAGCGGTCGCCGATCGCGAAGGAACTTTCCGATCAGTTCCTCCGCCAAATGCTGGGCGTCCGCCGCGCTGCCGCCATTGCCGAACGTCAGCAATCTCCCGCCCCTGCCGAACGATTCGCACAGCAGCTTTCCCACCTCCTCGATCTTCGGCGAGAGTTGCTGAGACACGCGATGCAATAGCGCGGCGTGATCATTGATGTAGTATTGAATCAGCTCGCTCATAGTGCGAATTCTCGGCCGTTCGAGCCGCAATTGCAAAGCCGCCGGGGAATTTCGGATTTTGGGCCTTCCCCCGGTAAGATGAACGCTTCATGGTTTCCATCGTCATCCCGATTTTCAACGAGCAGGAGAACTTGCCGGAGCTTCGCCGCCGGCTGGTCGCGACGATGGATGCGGTCGGCGAGTCCTGGGAGGCCCTGCTGGTCGATGACGGCAGCCGCGACGATTCGCCGCGAATCCTGCGGGAATTCCACGATCAAGATCCCCGATTCAAGATCGTCACCCTCTCCCGCAACTTCGGACATCAGCCCGCCGTTTCCGCCGGCATTCATCATGCCGCCGGCGACGCCGTCGTCCTCATCGACGGCGATCTCCAGGATCCCCCCGAAGTCATTCCCGAAATGATCCGCAAATGGAAGGAAGGTTTTCAGGTCATCCTCGCCCAACGCGCCAGCCGTGCCGAAAGAGGACTTCGCGGCATCGGATTCCGATTGTTCTATCCGATCCTTCGCCGAATCACCGATCTTCCCAACGCACCCGCCGCTGGCATCTTCGGCCTGATGGATCGCTCCGTCGTCAAGGAATTCAACCGCCTGCCGGAGCGAAACCGTTTCATCCCGGGCTTGCGAAGCTGGCTGGGATTTCGCCAAGCCAGCGTTGTCTATGAGCGATCCGATCGCGCCGCCGGAAAACCCAAGCAAACCCTCGGACGCCTCATCCGCTACGCGGCCGACGCCATGGTCAGCTTCAGCTACAAACCCCTCCGCGCCGCAACCTGGCTCGGTTTCGGCGCCTCCGCCGTCGCCTTCGCCCTGGCGATTTTTTACGTCGTCACCTTCTTCGCTTGGCACAAAACAATCTCCGGGTTCACGACGGAGATCGTCTGCATCCTGTTTTTTGGCGGCGTTCAACTCATCTCGGTCGGAATTCTCGGCGAATACATCGGTCGGATTTATGAAGAGGTGAAACAACGCCCGCTGTACATCGTCCGCCAGCGCCTCGGCGTGGAAGAGAAATCAGAAACCGCAAACCAGAATGCCGAAGGTCCCGGCGCGCCGCGGGACGAATCAAGTCCGAAATCCGAATGACAAAATGACGACACGAAAGTCGTTTCGCCATCTCGTCCGTTCGGATTTACGTATTCATCGCCGGTATCCACCGTAGTAATACGTCACGCCGCCGTAACGCACCGGGGCCGGGTTGACGTGCATGTAGCGGTGGTAATATCCATACGCCGGATAGCTGTACGCATAATAGGTGTACGCCGGAGCCGGAGCATACACCACCGGCGGAAGCGCGTAAGTCACCGGGGGAGCCGTGTACACAACGGGCGGCGACACATATGTCGCTGCCGGCGCGTAGCACGTGGGCGGCGCGAAATAGGCGCCGGCGAACAGCGGCGAGGCAAAATCAAACCCGAAAAAGAAATGCGGCCGTGCCGAGGCAACACTCGGCAACAGCGCCATCAAGCCGCTCGCACCAAGCATCGCAAGACGTTTCATGACAAAGCTCCTTTCGACCCCGATCACATAAACAAGCGCGGGCGCGCCATGTTTAGCCGCCCACTACGCCCTCACGAATAATACGCGCCATCCCAAGTCAAAGGACGCAGCGATTCCTAATCCTCGATAGAATAGGGGCTTATGTTCACGTGTTCCGATCCACCACCAGATTATCACGATGGACAGCCTCATCGTACGCCGCCTCGGCCAGCAGCGCCCGAACCTGTTGGCTTTTCTTGCCGCGGATTCGGCCCATGTCCGCGGCCGAATAATTGCTCAGTCCCCGTGCGATGAGTTTCCCGTCAGGCCCGTGGATCGCGACAACATCGCCGCGACCGAAATCCCCTTCCACCTTCACGATTCCCGCCGGCAGCAAACTCTTATTCCCCTCCACCAGCGCGCGGCGGGCGCCCTCATCCACCACAATCGTTCCCGCCGGCCGCGCCGCGCCGATCCATCGGCTGCGGCTCGAACGCCTCTTGTTCGCCGCCGCCGCGAACAGCGTCCCCAATTCCTCACCCGCCAGCAAACGCGGAAGGATTTGATCCATCCGACCATCGGCAATGATCATCGCATCGCCCGCCTCGTTGACCATATGCGCGGCCTGAAGCTTGGAATCCATGCCACCCTTGCCAAGCTCCGATTTCTCATCCCGCACCAGGTTCCGCCCATCCTCCGCCCGTGTCACCAGCCGCACCGGCTGATCATCCTTCCCCAGCAATCCATCCACCACCGACAACAACACCAGCAATTCCGCCCGCAGCGCATGCGCCAGAAGGGCCGCAAGAATATCGTTGTCCCCGAAAGTAATTTTCACCAACTCCGCCGTGCTGACCGTGTCGTTCTCATTGACGATCGGAACCGCGTTCATCTCGTGGACGGCCGAAATGGTATTGCCAAGATTGAGGAACCGCGCCCGGTCATCGATGTCCTCCCGCGTCACCAACAACTGCGCCACGGGCAGATGATGCGGCTCGAAAGCATTCGCCCAAACCTCCATTAACCGCCGTTGGCCGACGGCCGCGATCGCCTGAAGTTTCGCCAGATCCGTCGGCCGCTGGCCCAGAGCCAACTCCCGCAATCCGCAGCCGATCGCCCCGGAACTGACGATCGTGACCCGCACCCCATCCTGACGCAGACGAGCCACCTGCTCGGCGATCCTCGCCACGAAAGGCGCATCGATCCGCCCTTGGCTATCGCTGAGCAGTTGCGTGCCCAGCTTCACCACCAGCGTGCGGACCTTCCCGAGATATTCTTTGCGGCTGGCCATGACTGACCCCATTGTCGCCATCCCCCGCATCTCTTTCAAACCTGAGCCGGCCCATCATTTGGCAAAAACAAAAAAATGCCATTTAATTTGTCGTAAGCATAGTAAAAATAAGCATATATGATCAATATGCCGCTGCCGATGATCTGCCAGATGTTAAAATAGTGAAGATTTTCAAACGTCATTTCCGATACTCAAATTGTCGCAAGTTATCTATGTTAACATGCGGCCAAGGAAACACAGGCGGCACGGAAGCTTCCATATTTTACTAATTGTGTTCCCCAGTATTGGGAAGTTTGGGGAACGCAATGGAGATCTGTGCCCATGAGTTTATCAATCCCCAGCACCACCCTCGCTCAGCGTTACCTCAAGCCGCTTCTCGAAGGCGACCGCACCGAATGCCGGAAGGTCATCGAGCACTCCTTCTTTGAAGGCGCCACGGCTTATGAGTTGATGACGGAATTGCTCTGGCCGGTGATGGAGCTGGTCCAGACTCACTATCGCGAAGACCGCATCACCCAGAGCACGTTGAATTTGGCCACGCGCCTTAACCGAAGCATCACCGATCAAGTCTCCGCCCGGCTCGAACGTCGCCCGGCCAACAGCCGCAAGGTCCTTATCTTCTGCGGAGCTGATGAGCCGGAGGAACTCGGCGGCCAGATCACCTCCGATCTGTTCGAAGCCGATGGCTGGTTGACCCGCTTTGCCGGCGGGGGGGTGCCGGATGACGAGGTGCTCAAGCTCATCGGCGAATTTCGCCCGAATCTCCTGGTCATGTGCGGCACGCTTCCCACCGGCATCCCGTCCGTGCGAAAGCTCATCGACTATCTCCGCGACGTGAACAGTTGTCCGGAGATGCAGATCCTGTGCTGCGGCGGAATCTACAAGCGGGCCGAGGGATTATCCGAAGAGATCGGCGCCGATCTGTACGCCCCGGACGGCGCGCACGCGGTTCAGACCGCCAACGCCAATCCGACGCGCAAGGCGACCGTCGATCAACAGACCGTTGGCCGCACCCGCCGGATTCGCAAGGCCGCCGCGCGCAAGGCTGCCAGCGCCCAGCGCCAACTCGTCAAAACCCAAGGCGGCGAAGAGACGGAGCAGATCGATCGGGATTAAGAACTTTCCATCCAAACCTCCCTTTCCATGCAAGGATGCAGGAACCAGCGGCGACCCCAACGGGGCGCCGCTGTTTTTTTCCAATCGTTCGCCGCATTTCATGTTTTCCCGCCGCCAGTTAAAATGCTCGGCATGAACAAGACCGCAATTCCACGCCTGATCGTCCCTGCAATCCTGGTCATCCTGGCCGGCTGTTCGGAATCCTCGTTGCCGCCCGCTCCCCCGGTCACGGTCGCTCAACTGACCGCCATCCGCGACCAATACAGGAAAACGGATCCCGAAGCCCGCGTCGGCGTCGTCACCGCAGTCCTGCCCAGCGCCCATCTCGCCTCCGTGGGAAGCATTCCGGTGCAGGATTTCACCGTCGGCGATGTCGTCACATTCATCGATTCCAACCAAGCCACGTTGACGATGGGACACGTGGACGCCGTCAATCCGAATTCGATCATCGTTCGCTACGATCCACCCGACCGTCACGGACGCGAACCGCTTCAGGGCGATATGGCCGTCCGGGCCATCCACTAAACGCGAGGCCAACGGATTAACCCCACGCGCCTGATCCTCGCCAGCGCCTCGCCGCAGCGCCAGCGGCTCTTGCGCGAGGCCGGTTATGATTTTCTCACGCATCCTGCCGAAGTCGATGAATCCTCGCTGACGCGGAATCTGGCGCCCGCGGACGCCGCCCTGCGCATCGCCGGCGCCAAGGCTCAGGCGGTTGCCGGCAAATTCCCCGATGATGTGGTTCTCGCCGCCGACACGGTCGTCGCGCTGGGCGGCATGATCCTTGGCAAGCCTGCCGATGCCGCCGACGCTCGCCGGATTCTCGCTCAACTCTCGGGAACGACACATCAGGTCATCACCGGCGTGGCCGTCATCCACATCCGCTCGGCCCTCTCGTTGATCGAGCAGGTGATCTCAACGGTGGAAATGAAACCGCTCACGCCCGACGAAATAGATGCCTACATCGCATCCAACCAATGGCAGGGCAAAGCCGGGGCCTACGGCATCCAGGATCCCGACCCCTTTGTCCGCCGAACGGCCGGCTGCGTGACGAACATCGTGGGACTTCCGATGACAACCACGAGAAGACTGCTCGGGCGGGCGGGCATCGTGCCGCTCGGGTAGTTGGGGACAAAAACGAAATGTTACACAAGGTTACAGAACGTTACACTTTTCAATGTTTGATTAGTGTTTGCTAGCTTTTGTCGGCGTTGCAACCTGTTTATGGAAAAACAGTTATGGAAGATTCTGGGCAAGCATGGATTGAGACGGCGATGAAAGTGTAACATTTGATGGAAGTTTGCTGTTTTGATTGTAAGCCATGACGGAGCCGTCACATATACTGACACAGGTTATTTACCGCCCGCTTCGCTCGAGACGCGGTCTTCGACGAGCTCAGACCCCGAGCCTGTCGAGGGGAGAACGCTGAGAAGGGCATAGCACCACTCCGCGGCTTTGGCTCAATTTGCAGCAGAATTACGATCTGTGGAGCGCCCAGCGCACGGCGAGAGGATTGAAGAGCATTACAAAGTTTGCCGCGTGATCGTGGACGGGACGGATCAGGGGTCCGGGAGGTCCCTTGAAAAATGTTCTGGACCGTTTATTTGCGTCACACCCAGCACGAACAAACCGCGCCCCGCAATTGCGTCCAATGCGCCCCGTCGATAATCTCCCGACCATGGCCAAGAGGTCCATACCGCAATCGGGAACTGGACCCGCGCACGGGCTGTTTGCCGACGCGAAAAAGCGGCGTCACCCTAACCTCTTCATACCCCGGTTGCTTGCCGAGGCCGCCGACGGTCCAATCAACGGCGGGGCCGATCGGGATCGCGCCGAGCAAATACTTCGCGAATGGTCCGACTTGGCCGAAAAGGGCCATTTGAACCGCAAGGAAACCGCCCTCGACGACCAGTTCCTGGACAAGATTTTTGGTGATGCGCTCGGCTATCGCCGTTTGAGCGACAGTCCCGACGATTACCACCGCCAGCGGAACTTCTCAGTCAAAGGGGCCGGCACTGCCGATGGGGCCTTGGGACGTTTTCGCTCCGGCGCCGATGTCTCGCCTGTCGCCGTCATCGAACTGAAAGGGGCGGAAACGGACCTCGATCACGATAAATTCAATGGCCGAACCCCGGTGGACCAATGCTGGGACTATCTCAACCAGTTACCGGAAACGCCGTGGGGAATCCTGAGCAACTACGTGACGATCCGCCTCTATCACCGCGATAGCCCCAAACGCGCATTCGAAGAATTCACGGTCAAGGACTTCCGGGATCCGGCCCGGTGCCGTCAGTTTTATTTTCTCTTTTCCAGGCTCGGACTTCTCGGCGACAAGGTCACGGAGCCGCGCGCTTTGGCGCTCCTGAAACGCACGCAGCGACGGCAGCGGGAAGTCGGTGACGATCTTTACGACTACTACAGCGAGCAGCGATTCGCTTTGATCGGGCAGCTCATCGACCAGTTGAAGATGCCGCAGGACCAAGCCATTTCAGCCGCGCAGCGCCTCCTTGACCGCGTGGTCTTTATGGCGTTTTGCGAAGATCGCGGCCTGCTCCCTGAGAAACTGATCGAGCGCACGTTCAAAAACGTCCCGCCGCTCGCTCGCGCAACCAACCCGCGCTGGCGCAATTTCCTCGATGCCTTCCACGCCATCGACAAGGGGCATCCCGATCTGGACCTGCGCACGGGCTACAACGGCGGGTTGTTCCGCGAGGATCCCGTGGTGGACAAACTGGACCTGGACGACCGCTGGGCGGAAGTGTTCAAGAACATTGGCGAGTACGACTTTCGCGACGAGGTGAACGTCGAAGTCCTCGGCCATCTTTTTGAGCGAAGCATTACCGAGTTGGAAAAATATCGCGTCGTGGGTCTATTCGGCAAACAGGCTGGCGAAGACGGATTGCCGGCCATGCCGAAGAGCGCCGAACGCAAACGGTTCGGCATCTACTACACGCCGCCGCAATTCACGCGGCTGATCGTGGAAAACACGCTCGGGTCGCTCATCAAGGAACGGGTGGAGCCCCTGGCCGATCCGCGCGCACAGGTGAATGAGCTTCGCAAGATCAAGGTCTGCGACCCCGCGTGCGGCAGCGGCGCGTTTCTGATCGCCGCGTACGAAATGTTCGAGGATGTGTATTGGGAGGTGATCCGGGCGATGCGCATCGCGCTCATGATGGAGGAAGCCGATGCGCTGCTGGAGGCGTTTCCCGATTACATTCTCAATGAAAATCTCTTCGGCGTTGATGTCTCCACGGAGTCGGTCGAAATCACCCAACTGGCATTGTGGATTCGATCGGCGAGAAAGGGCCGAACGCTGGCGGATTTGTCGGAAAACATCGTTTGCGGCAACAGCCTCATCAGTGACGCCGCTGTCCATCCACGTGCCATGACCTGGGCGAGCCGGTTTTCCGGCGTGTTCAATAGCAGCGCCGGCGGGTTCGATGTCGTGATCGGCAATCCGCCATGGGAACGAATGAAATTGCAGGAACGGGAATTCTTTTCGCTTGGCGCGCCGGATATCGCCGCGGCGGTGAACGCCGCCGACCGGCGGAAGATGATTGTCAAGGTGGAAGCAGAAAGGCCGGAACTGTGGGCGAGGTATCAGGAGGCTAAGGCCGCCGCCGAGCGGACGCTCGCCAACGTCCGGTCCTGCAGCGAGTTTCCTCTTACCGCGCGCGGCGACGTGAACACTTACATGCTGTTCGCGGAGCTGGCGCGAAAGATCGTTTCCCCCGCCGGCCGCGCTGGATTGCTCGTGCCGAGCGGCATCGCCACGGATGACACGACGAAGCATTTCTTTGCCGACCTCGTGGAGAAAAAAGGACTGATCGCTCTGTACGACTTTGAGAACAAGGAAGGCCTATTTGTTGATGTTCATCGCTCCTACAAATTCTGCATCTTGTTGATGGGCGGTTCGAATGTGAAAACGCCATCGGCGGATTTTGTGTTTTTCGCGCACAATATCGAGGACTTGAATCAGTCTGACCGGCACATTCAGTTGTCCGACAAGGACCTCAAGCTGCTCAATCCGAACACGCGGACCTGCCCGATCTTCCGCAGCCGGCGGGACGCCGAATTGACCAAGCGCGTTTACCGCAACATTCCAATTCTCGTGGATGAAAGTCGCAAAGCCGGCGGCAACCCGTGGGGTGTCAAATTCGCGACGATGTTCCACCAGACCAACGACGCGGAATTGTTCAAGAACGCCAAAGAACTGAAGGATAATGGCTATAGGCCGGAGGGCAACCGGTGGATCAAGCGAAAAGAGATATTCTTGCCTCTGTATGAGGCAAAAATGTTTAGGCCTTACGATCACCGCTTCGGGAGCGTGTTCATTCGGAAAGAGAATTGGATGAATCAGGGGCAAACGGAGGAGACTACACTGGTGGAGCATCAGAATCGTGAGTTTGTTGCTCAGCCAAGATGGTGGGTCGCGGAAAGCGCGGTGCGTGACAGGCTTCCGCAAGCGTTACCGCCGGCTCTTCTTGCGTTTCGCGATGTGACCCGTTCGACGGACGAGCGCACCATGCTCGCCTGCTTCATTCCCGTGTCGGCCGTAACCAATACTTCGCCGCTGATGTTGTTCGACACGAAGATTCCGGCGAAGCGACAAGCCTGCCTACTCGCTAACCTGAACAGTATTCCGTTCGACTATGTTGCCAAACAGAAGGTCGGCCACATTCATATGAATTTCTTTATCGTGGAGCAGTTGCCGACATTTCCCCCCGAGCTCTATGACGACAAATGCCCTTGGAACAAAAAGCAGAAACTCGAGGACTGGATCGCCGACCGCGTGCTGAAACTGACCTGCACGTCCGAAGACATGATCCCCTTGGCGGCGGCGGGCGGTTTCGAGGAAAGGGTTCACAAGTGGAAGGAGCGGGAGCGGGCGCAACTCCGCGCGGAGTTGGACGCCGCGTATTTCATCCTCTACGGCATCGAGCGGGCCGACATCGAATACATCCTGGGGACGTTCCAGGGCGTGGCCAAGGAAGATGAATCACACGGGGGGGTGGGGGAAACCCGCGAATTGATTCTCGAGGCGTTCGACAAGCTGTCAAACCGTGTATGAGACTCCACGAAGGGGGCGGTTCGTTAGCTCGGCGATAGAATGATCGAGCGACAACAAGTTCCAAAGGCTCGTGGTAGCCGAATCCGCTTGGCGCGATCCGAGCAACCCGCAGCATGCAGAGAAGATTAACGAGAACGCCATGGCCCGGTAGTTGGGCGCGAAGCGCGTGGGGCGGGTTTTCGTCGAGCAGCACTTTCATGCCGCCCGGGGAGCGCGCGAAATGAGCTTTCCGGCCCGTTCTAAAATGGCGGTGGCTTGCCGACGCTTAACGGACGGGAACTGCTCGAGAAAATAATCCAGGGATCGGCCGCGGGTGAGATAATCGAATAGCGATTTCATGGGCACGCGCGTGCCGGCGAAACAAGGCGATCTGCTTTGAATGTCGGGATCAAGCTTGATGACCGCGCGCTGGCGCTGCATAGACGTATGTTAACATGAATCGGTGATGCGGGGAATTCGAAGTGGGGGGCGGATTCTCGGCGATCCGAAAGACGCGCTCCCCTTCGGGTCGCGGCTAAACAGGGTTGGGCGGTTCGAGAACTGTGCGCTTTATTTGGTGCGAGTTTTCCTTTCACAATCCACTAGCCATGAGCCCCTGTTTCTGTATAGAACTTCTATCCATGAACTGGGCCCTTGCGGGAATTCTCTCGCTTCTCCTCACGTGTAAGATTCGTCACAAAGCGGGAAGGGGCCGGCGATCAACTATGAACCGTCATGCCTGGCCAATCGTCGCTGCGATGCTGCTGGCCATTGGGCTGATCGGCTGCGATCGGCCGGCGGTGAGTTCTCTGCCTGTTACGCGGATGCGGATTGGGGCGGAAAACTTCAACCTGGAGATTGCCGCCAGTCTTCGTGACCAGAGGGTTGGGCTGATGCACCGCGATCACCTCGATCCGGACCATGGCATGATCTTCCCGCTGGCTGACGAACAGGTACAGACTTTCTGGAACCACGACGTTCATTTCCCGCTGGATGTAATCTTCCTCAACGACAGCGGGGACATCGTCAGCATCATTCGTCTGGAAGCCTATAGCGAGCGCGGCGTCAGCAGCGAGTTGCCGGCGAGATATGCGATCGAACTCACAGAGGGGACCGCGGCACGATTGAAGCTGAAACCGGGGGATCACCTGGATGTGCCGAAAGAGGCTGTCAGTCCGCCGGCTAAATGATTGCCGTCCGAAATTGTCCTGGCAGTATCAAGTTGCCATTGCCCCTAGCCGACATCGAATGAGAGGAATCCGTGCGCGCCCAAGTGGTAGAAACATCCCTAGAAGAGGCGGCCGGTCCGGCGACGGACGCGGTCGAGCGGCTGGAGAGCGAACTGGCTTTGCTGCGCCAGCAAATCAATTTCCTGAATCGGCGCGATGAGACGGTGAATTATTACATGCACCGGCTGGACGAGGAGCTGCGTCTGGCGGCGCGCCTGCAACAGGATTTTCTGCCCAAGACCCTGCCGCAGGTTGGGCCGATCCATTTTCACACGCTGTACCGTCCGGCGGGTTACGTGAGCGGGGATATTTATGACGTGGCGCGTTTGGACGAAAAGCACGTGGGGTTTTACATGGCAGACGCGGTGGGGCACGGCATGCCGGCCGCCCTGCTGACGATGTTCATCAAGAACGCGCTGGTGACCAAGCAGATCACGCCGCAGGGATATCGGCTTCTGGCTCCGAGCGAAGCGCTGGGAGGGCTTAACGCGGCGCTGGTGGAGCAGAGACTGACTCAGGCGACGTTCGCCACCGCGGTTTACGGCATGATCAACACCTCCACGCTGGCGGGGAGGTTCGCCGGGGCGGGCCATCCGTATCCGCTGCTGATGCGGGCGGATGGGACGACAATGAACGTGGAGTCGGTAGGGGGCCTGCTGGGCATTTTCCCCGAAGAACAATATGTCGATTGCGAAATCCAGCTTCGCGTGGGCGATCGCATGTTCCTGTACACCGACGGGATCGAAGTGGCCTTCGGAGATGACCAGAGCCTCAATACGGAGCGATGGCGCACGGAATTGGAGCGCCGCCGCGACATGCCCACCGAGCAACTGCTGCGCGAGCTATCGGAAAGTCTGGACAAAGAGACCGGCAGCCTTCAGCCCAAGGACGACGTGTCGATCGTGGTGATGGAAGTGAAGTGAGGGGAATTGTCATTGGTCATTTGTCACTTGTCGTTTGTAAATAGCCAATGACAAGTGACAAATGACCAATGACAAATGACGGTCTTTCTCTTTCATCGATGCTGATGATTCGCAATATGATCGATGCAATAGGCCGGCGTGCCGGTGCATAGGGGGCAATAGCGGAATTCCATTTTGCGATCGGATTGGTCGGTGACGCCGCAGGCGGCGCAGACGTGCATCGGGGGCTTGGCCTCCTGAGCGCGGGCCCGGGCCATGCCGCCCTTGAATCTCCGGTTGGAGGTGAGAATCCGATGGACCAGATCGGAATGGAAAAACAGGAGGAAATTGATCGACCCGGCGGCGACCTCGGCCTTGGTCGTCCAGCCTCCCCCGAGAAAGGCCACAATGTAGAAGATCCAGCCGAGCAGGCCGAGCCATTTCACCTTGACCGGCAAAATGAAAAACAGGAGGAATTCGAAATCGGGATAGAGCCAGGCGAAGGCGAGGAAGATGGATTCCATCAGATAGAAATTGGAAACGACCGCGCCGGGAATGAGCACGACCAGGACCGTGGCCAGGTATCCGAGCAGAATATAAATATTGTACTGGAAGGTTCCCCAGCGCGCTTCCAGGGTCGTGCCGATCATGAAATAGATGAAGAGATAGAAGATGAGGAAGACGGGATGCAGGAGCGGCGGCATGATCAGAAGGGTCAGCAGCCGCCACCATTCGCCGGCGAAAAGCCCATCGTGAGTGAGCACCAGCTTGGAGAGGTAATCCGGCCGGACGATGGAAATAAAGAACGTGAAGCCCTGAAATGCGATGAGATAAAGCGTGACGTTGGGTATGGCGTAAGGGCCGAGTTTGCGCTGGAGTTGGGCAAAGAGTCTCATGCGGGTTTCATCGTCAAGACGGAGTTGAGGGTGTCAAGGATGATCCGGGCGTGGCGGTCGGTGGCGCCTTGCTGGTTTTTAACGACCTGTCGCGCGCGCAGCCCGAGACGCCTGGCCGCAGCGGAATCGGAAAGCAGAGTCGCAATCGCCGCTTCCAGTTCTTGCGCGTTTTGCACGAGGATCATTGCCTCGGCCCGGCGGAAGCAGTTGATCGCCTCGGCGAAATTGGCGGTGAATGGGCCGACGACGACGGGCTTGGCCAGGGCCGCCGGTTCGATCATATCGCTGCCGTGCTGGCGATGGCCGAGGTCAAGAAGGGTCCGGCCGACGAAGACGGCATCGGCCAGGGCATAAAATTTGCGCAGCTCGCCGATGGTGTCGCCAAGAATAATCGGCGAGGGGAGGCTGGGCGGCGGGGGGTCGGCGGGGCGAGAACGGCGAACCACGCCAAATCCACTGGCCGCGATCAGTTCGGCCACTTCATCGAATCGCTCGGGCTTTCGCGGGACGATCACCAGGCGCAAATCGGCAAAACGGTTGAGCAGGCGGCGATACAGCGGGAGCAAAATCGCTTCCTCCCCCGGCCCGGTCGAGCCGCAAACCCAGATCGGCTGCTTGCCGGGCGACAATCCAACCGCCGCGGCCAAGTCGTTTGCGCCGGCAATGTCGTCGGCGATTTGGGCGGTGTCGAATTTCATCGTGCCGGTAACGCTCACACGATTGGAAGGCACGCCCAGTTCCACAAATCGCCGGGCATATTCCGGGTCCTGCACCGCGACGTGATGCAGGCGGGCGAACATCGATCCAACCAGCGGCCGGGCCAGCCGATATTTGCGGAAACTCCCCGGCGTGATCCTCCCATTGACCAGGATGACCGGCGTCTTGCGCTGGGCGCAGCGGCGAAGGAAGTTCGGCCAGACCTCCAGTTCCAGGAGCACGACAACCGCGGGCCGGAGCGTGTCGAGCAGGCGCTGGACCGCGGCCGTGAAATCCAGCGGATATCGGACGAGCGTCACATCCGGCGCGGATCCATACAACTCCCGCCCGCGCGCAAAGCCCGTCTCGGTGGTGACCGAAACGATGAAATCGATTCCCGGCCGGCCGGCGCGGAGGACATTGATCAGCGACGGCGTGGCGTTGATTTCGCCGAGGCTCACCGCATGGATCATGATGGCGGGTTTGGAAAGATCGCGTCCCGGGACGTAACCCATGCGCTGGGAAAAGGCCGTCAGCACCTTGCGTCGGGAAGACGGCTTTGCCAGCCAGAACGGCGAAGACAGGCCAACGCCCAAGCCATAGGCAATGTCGAAATGATTGATCATAGAGAGCCGGCGCGTGCCGTCCGGCAGCCATGGGTATTATCCGGCCCGCCTTTTGCGCGCGGGCATCAACCGCACGCCTAGCGCCTGCAACATGGCGTCGGCGTATTCGACGCGGACCGAGCGTTTGTCGGCCAGGAATTCGTAAACGGCGGACTCCGGCATCCGTGGACAAATCTGCCGGGCCAGCTTCCAGAGAGCATGGCCGGAGAGGGCTTGACGCTGCATTCCTTGGGCGATGGCGTGCCAGATGGGGCCGTGCCTTTTCATGCGGCGAACCTCGGGAATTTCGCTGGTATCAATGGGACCGCTGCTGGCGCGTTCAATGCGATGCCTGTCAGCGGCGGAAGGCGGCTTGATTTGTGAGGCGTTAAACCGAATGGTTCTAGCGGTTTGGCGTTTCATTTTTGTATGCCTTTCTCTCCCGCACCGTCAGTAGCCGCGCGCCAATGATGCGCGTGACCAGCAAGCCTTCGGCATCCACACGCCTTGTCCATACGACCAGAAATATCTTTGACCGGTCGAACGGATATGATCCCATCGTCTTCCATCGATCCTCCTCCTGCGAATGTGGACCATCGAAAGTGGTGACATGGCTGTGCTCGGCAAATGGATCGGCAAGCACTGCGGCGGCTTCCTCAAACGTGACGCGATGCTTCGCCAGATTCGCTATAGCCTTGTCTTCATCCCACTCGAAGCGTTCGTGCCGCACGCGATCTCGCAAACAAGTGTACTACCGAATACGGTAGACGACAACGGGCCATCCACCAGCATGGAAACACACCGCCTCCGTCGGCGATGTTACCGATGGTGGTATAGCCGATGCTCCAAGATATACCGGCACACCTCCGGCGGGGCGAGAAAGTCGATTGGCAGGCCAAGCCCAACCCGGTGGCGGATGTCGGTTGCGCTGATGTCGATCTGCGGGACGTCCACCACATTTTTGCGCAGCTTTTGAAACTCGGCCGGAAGCTTTGACCAGGACGGATTCGCGCCAGGCCTGGCCATAATGAGGAATCGCACCTCCGCCAGCAGGGCCTCGGGCTCATGCCAACTTGGCAGAAGGTTCAGCATATCCGACCCGATGAGCCAGGTCACCTCATCCCAGCCCTCTCGGCGAAGCTGGCGGGCCGTATCGATCGTAAAACTGGGTCCCGGCCTGCGCAGCTCGCGATCGTCGATTTCAAAGCCACCAGATCCAGCGATGGCAAGTCTGCACATTTGCAGTCGATGCTCGGCCCCGGCCAGATCGGTCTCGCCGGGCTTATGAGGGGGCGAACCCGTGGGGAACAGGACAACGCAGTCGGCCCCCACGGCCTCGGCCGCGGCCCTGGCGCACAGCAGATGGCCGTGGTGGATCGGATTGAATGTCCCGCCAAAACAGATTTTTTTCCGCATCGAATGCGCCGTTCCTGGATGAATTGACAGGTGAGGATAACGATTCTGCCAAAAACTGACCACCGCCGGGAGGTTGCCGGCGCGGGTCGGTAAAGGTGTCCACCGCCGCCGGGCGAGATTCCGGCAACTGGAAATATTCTCTTAATAATGGTGGGTTAAGTAGTTAGAGTCCGAACGGGAACTTGGGTAAGCAGCGCAAGAATTTTTCGGAAGGAAAAGAGATAATAATTTTGCCGTTGTGAACGTGGTTTGCTTGGGGTAGAACAGAGACTGCGACTCAACCGCGTGGAAAGGTAGGCCACCGATGGCCACGATATTGAAGACAATTAAGACGCAGCGGCGGCAGTCGCCGGTGCCGCGGAGCATCCGGGAGCGCGTGACCCGCCTGCTGGAGGAAAACTACGCCTACATGGACAGCTCCGCGTTCCGCCGCAAGCGCGTGGAAGAGGAGTTGTTCACCGAGGATGCCGAGCGCGAGTTGCCGCTGACGAGTTGGTATCAGCCGACGCGCGTGGACCTGGCCGATCTCGGCTACGGCTCTCCGCCGCAGTTGATGAAGGCGCCTGAAGAGCGCTTGATGTTCCTCCGCTTCAACTATTGCAAGAAGCGCCTATTGGCGCTGCAAAAGGAAATCCGCGCCCAAGGCCTGACCCTCAGCCGCGCCAAGGCGTTTCTGGATTGGCATCAGAAATTCGAGCACTTCCGCGAATACCTGGTGCGGACCAACCTGGCGCTGGTCCTGGCGATGGCCAAGCGCACGCGGCTGGGCGACGTCGATTTCGCAGAGGTGGTCAGCGAAGGGAACATGGCGTTGCTTCGAGCGGTGGACAAGTTCTCCATCGACCGCGGATTCAAGTTCAGCACCTACGCCTGCCGGGCGATTTTGAAGGGCTTCAGCCGAACCGCCATGAAGGCCTCCAAACACCGCACGCGATTTCCGGTGGAATTCGAGCCGGACATGGAGCACAGCGACTGGGCCGATCGCCGCCGCGATCAGATCGAGGACGACTGCATCGACGAATTGAAGGCCATCGTCGATCGCAACCTCGCGGATTTGTCGAGCGTCGAGCAGACGGTGATTCGCCGCCGATTCAATTGGCAGCAGGTCGAGGAATCGCCGATGACCCTGGAAGAGGTGGGCAAGATCATCGGCGTAACCAAGGAGCGGGTGCGGCAGATTCAGAACAAGGCGCTGGCGAAGATTCGTTTGTTGATGGAAGACGGGGTGCTGCGGATTCATCCGCGCACCGAGCCGGAATCAAAGGCCATCGCCGAAACGCGGGCGAGCACAACCCCGCCCGCGGAAGCGGCGCCGGCGGCGTAAAAAAAGAACGCGTCGAGTCCGACGCGGCTAAACTTTTTTTACGCCGCGCTGTGCACGTATCGCATCAGCGTCGCAGGTATTTCCTTGATGCCGCGCCGCATCGCCTTTCTCACCGCGTACCGCATCGAAAGCTCCACCCGCCGATGTACCTTTTCGTTCGGTTCAATTCCGCGCCGGCGCATTTCCTTCACCGCCCACATCCAGACATGAAACTCCTCCTCGCACCGGCGGCGGTATTTCTCAAAGCCAATGACGTGATGCCCCACCTCGTGCAGGAAGATGGCGAGGCTCAGCGGCGTCTTGGGCTGGGGAGATTCGATCCAGTTGATGACCCGCCCGTCGTGGCAATAAACGCGCCAGGCTTTGCCGCTCATGTTGGAGCGCCAGCGCCTGATCCGCACGTCGTAATGACGCTTCGTTTGCTTAACGATGCTGGTAAAGTCCGCCATGCTCCTCCGGTCTTTGGGCGACGCTGCCAACTATCGACACAACCCCTTGACGGAATTGACGCGCTTTGGCGAGCACCGGGCTGTGCCCAATTTGCATAAGTAATGCTGCGGAAATTATCGGCGGCTTCTACAATGGCTTTTTATGCCGCTCGCCTACGTTCCCGCGACTCACCCTTCCCCGGCAATCCTATTGACCCTTGCGCTCATTCTCGGAGCCAGCCTCTGGGTCTTCGCGACGCTGGTCCGCCGCGAGACCCGCCATCGCCGGCTCGTGGCCCTGACGCGTTGGGCTCGATCCCACCACATGCGCCTCCAGTCCGCCGGCGGCCAGGCTCTCCCCGTCCTCAAGCAATTCAATCCGAAAATCCGCCAAGTCCTCAGCGGGCGCGGCATCACTCTGGCGCAAATCGAAACCGCCGACACCACCGCAACCGCGGCCGCCACATCGAAGCGCCAATGGAACGTCATGGTGCGCGAGCTAAGCGGCGCCTGGCCCGCCACCGCGCTGCGACCAACCGCTCACAACTTCAGCCTCGTCGATCTATTCTCGCTCTCGAGCTATCCATCGCTGATGCCGAGCGAGCGATTCATGGTCTTCGGCGCCGAAGCCCGCGCCGCCAAGGCGCTGGCCGAGTCCGCCGCGCCGGCCCTGTTGCCGAGCGACGTCGCCCTGATCGTCACCGGCAATTGCCTCCTCCTCGATTTCTCCAGCCGCCATTTCGACGAAATCGAGTTCGATCGGCTCATCGACCTGGCCGAGCAACTGGCGCCGCGGCTGGCAGTCGGCCAATAGAACAATACCCCACGAACTCGCGCCCAAAGCCCGGAGTCCCAAAAGCCGCTGGCCCGCACGCTGATTTTTTCGTCCTTCTCTGTCGTCTTTGTGGCCTATGTGGTCTGTGCGTCTCGCTTGGCCGTGGGATTCGGATGCGCTGACTCATGGCGGGTCTGCTTAGAACCGGCGCGTTCGTCCCGCGTCGGGAGCCCCGCATGTACATGCGGGGCTTCGAGGAACGTGGCGCGTACTCAAACCGAAACCCGTATCAATTGTACGACCGACATGGCGGGTTGGTTTTCACGCCCGGCCTTGGCATGCTCCGCGATCGCGGCGAAGCCGAGGAACTTGTTTCCGATGTATTTCCGGAAATCCGGCGAGGATGTGAGCGATATGATGAGTGGAGAACTTGCCGACTGAAGTCGGCAAGCCGGTGAGGCTGGCGAAAGTTCTCAGCCCTTGGAATCCGCCGAAACCTGCGTAAACCCCACCGCGCGATACCCCACCTCATCCACCGCGGCCATCAGTTCGCTGACCTTCACATTTGCCGGGTTGAACAGCACCGAAGCCTGTCGGCTGTCGAAATCCACTTCCACCTCGTGGACCCCCGCCTTGGCGGAAATCGCGGTGCGGATGGTCTGCTCACAGCGGTGACAGTGCATGCCGTCAATTCGAATCACCGCGAGTTGATCTTTTGCGATCCTGTGGGGCATAAGGCACCGGAATACGCTGGACTGCAATACGATAGGCTCGGACGAATCGTTTCACAAGGCACGAAGGCACGAAGGGGAAATCAAGTGTGCGTGACGCCATCGGCGGGAATGAGCGCAAATCAATCAAGAAGATGCAGGAAGATGATCGGTTGAATTCTTCCTGACGATCGGCGGCGCTCACTCGTATGGGATAAGGCGCTGCCGCTGCGGATGCCGCTGGCTGGCCTGGCAATGTTCCCGCAGGCCTTTTCGAGGCGGACGTGTCGGATCGCCGCCTTTGGCGGCCAATGCTAAGGAGTTGGCCAAATAACAGGAGGTCGGACAAGCGGGGCTGTGCAGGACGGTTGAGGTCGCGCCTGAGCGCGAAACTCCTCAGCACTTGCCGCCGGAGGCGGCGGCCCGATGCTTTCGCCTCGCAAAAGGTCTGCGGGAGCATTGACAGGCCAGCCAGCGGCGTCGGCGGCGGCAGCGCCTGTTACATTCGAGCTGGCGTCTTCGGCCGTCGCGAGCATCGCAATCGATCATCTTCTTGATCTATTTGCCCTCGTTCCCGCCGATTCAGTCACGCACCCGGAAATCAAAGCCCTGGAATTCCCGCCTTTGCCTTCGTGGCTATGTGCCTTCGTGCCTCCGTGCCTGCCTTTTTTACTTTTTTCCCCCAGCCCCATACCCTATGTCGCATGATCGTGTTGATCGACAACTACGATTCCTTCACCTACAACCTGGTGCAAAGACTAGGCGAGGTGGACCCAGCCCAGGAAATCCGCGTGTTCCGCAACGACAAGGTGACGCTGGACCAGGTCGAAGCCCTCGCCCCCACGCACATCGTCATTTCACCGGGACCGTGCACGCCAAAAGAAGGCGGCATCAGCAACGACATCATCCGCCGTTTCGGCCCCAAGCTCCCGGTCCTGGGCGTGTGCCTCGGCCACCAATGCATCGGATTCGTCAGCGGGGCGATCGTCGAGCGTGCCGAGCGTCTCATGCACGGAAAGACCGATCAGATCCACCACGACGGCAAAAGCATTTACGAAGGGATGCCCAATCCCTTTACCGCCACGCGTTACCACAGCCTCATCATCCGCCGCGGCACGCTGCCGCCGGAATACGAGATCAGCAGTTGGACCGACCACGACGAGATCATGGGCGTGCGCCACAAACAATGGCCGCTGGAAGGCGTGCAATTCCATCCGGAAAGTTTTTTGACGGAACAGGGGGAGAGGTTGTTGGCGAATTTTTTGAAGAAGTGACTTCGGTACGTTAATCTGTTTCCCCGTCAATCGGGAAGGGATGCCATGCAACGGGATAAACTCTTTAACCAGGACTGCATCGCGGGAATGCAGCGGCTTGCCGAAGGCAGCGTGGATTTGGCGTTCGCGGACCCGCCTTTCAATATCGGCTACAAGTATGATGTGTACGAAGACCGCCGGGCGGCTGATGAGTACCTCGCCTGGACGAAAAAATGGGGCGAGGCGCTGCTGCGAACGCTCAAACCGACGGGCACATTCTGGTTGGCTATCGGCGATGACTTCGCCGCCGAACTAAAGCTGATTTTTCAGCGCGAATTGGGGCTCTGTTGCCGCAGTTGGGTCATTTGGTATTACACGTTTGGCGTGAATTGCAAGCAGAAATTCAGCCGCAGCCACACGCATCTCTTCCACTTCGTGAAAGACGCGAAGAACTTCACATTCAACACCGAGGCGATCCGCGTGCCATCCGCGCGTCAGTTGGTCTATGCCGACTCGCGCGCCGATTCGCGGGGGCGCTTGCCGGACGACACCTGGATTTTGCGCCCGCAGGACGCGGTGGGAAGCTTCACGCCGGAGGAAAACGTATGGTATTTCCCTCGCGTGTGCGGCACGTTTAAGGAACGTGCAAGCTGGCACGGCTGCCAAATGCCCGAGCAGTTGCTCGGACGGATTATTACGGCGTGCTCGAATCCAGGCGAAACGGTTCTCGACCCGTTTGGCGGCAGCGGAACGACGTTGGTGGTAGCCAAGAAACTGCGGCGGCGATTCATCGGTTTTGAGCTATCGAAGCACTATGCAGAGCAAATCGAGGCCCGGCTGAAGGCCGCTCGGCCCGGAGACTCGCTTTCCGGCGCGGACGATCCCAAGAGAAAGGCTCCGCCAACAGCAGCAGGAAAGCGGAGGGAGGGCGTTGCTCGATCGACTCGCGTCGATGGCGTGGCAAAGCGATCAAGGGGTGCGACGGTGGACCGGGGGATCGTCGAAGTTTTGTTCGCCGACCGAAACGGGTTTCCAGCCGACCGCGTCATCGATCAAACATAGGCCGGCCAAGGGGGAAGCGCCGATGCCGGTGAATGGGCGACCGCGATTCTGGGACATCGGCGGAACCCGCGGTGCTTCGCACCGCCGCTAAATATGCTTGTATTTTCCCTGAATCACAGTTCCCAATTTAGACACCGGCTATGATTGGGGCCATGGCATCTGATCCCTCACCAGCCCGGCCGACCGTCGAACAAACGCGGGCCGTCTGGGAGAAGATCGCCGATTGGTGGGACCAGCAGATCGGCGAGGGAAACGATTTTCAGAAAACCCTCATCATCCCGGCCACGGATCGACTGCTCGATCCCAAGCCGGGCGAGACGATCCTCGACGTGGCCTGCGGCAACGGAAATTATTCGCGGCTCCTCGGCCGGCGCGGGGCCCGGGTTGTCGCCTGCGATTTCGCGGAAAACTTTCTCGAAGCCGCGCGCCGTCGCACCACGCCGGCCGATGGGCAAATCGAATATCGGAAGATCGACGCGACCAGCATGGCCGAGATGCTTTCCCTCGGCGAGGGGCGCTTCGACGCGGCGGTGTGCAGCATGGCCATGATGGACATGATCGTGATCGATCCGATGCTGGATGCGCTGGGCGAATTACTGAAACCTTCGGGGCGGTTCGTGTTTTCGCTGCCGCATCCCTGCTTCAACTGCAACGACATGACCTTCACCGCCGATCTTGTGGTTCAGCACGATCGGGCGGAGCAGGTCTTCGGGGTGGAGATTCGGCAATACCTGACGCAGGCGCCGGGCCTGAGCGTCGGCATCCTCAATCAGCCGCAGGCGCATTATTTCTTTCATCGTCCCCTGTCGGCGATCTTCTCGGCGTGCTTTTCAGGCGGTTTCGTGGTGGATGGGCTGGAGGAGCCGGGCTATCCCGCCGGGGCGGCCGGCGCGAAGAACGCATTTTCCTGGCAGAAGCGCCCGGAGATTCCGCCGGCGATCGTGATTCGGGCGAGGCTCGGGGGATGAATTCGTGTGAATGGACGTCAGAACGCGCTTCCCGTTCGGCTGAGCTCACGGCCGAAGCCTTCGGGTCGCGGCTAAACTGATCTAATTCGCCGCGGCCATGCGAAGGGCGATCGCCTTGCGAATCCGCATCAGCAGGTCCTCCAGTCCAAAGTTGGCTTTGGGGACCAGGTCATTGATGCGCAGTCGCATGGCTCGGGCGATGAGTTTGTACTCGTCCTTCAACTCGGTCAGCACAATGACGGGGATATCCTCCCAATGCGGATGGTGGCGGATCATCTGCAGGAATGTGATGCCATCCATCTCCGGCATCATTAAATCCAGCAGCACCAGATCCGGTGTTTGAGAGTAGAGCGTGGCGTAGGCTTCCTTGCCGTTGGCCGCGCGAATCGTTTTGAACCCCTCGTGCTCCAGAAACCGAGCGACAGATTCTCGAGCCCGAGCCGTATCATCAACCACAAGTACGACGGGCATGGCTTATTCCTTCCATGGAATTACCGCATAATGTGCGATGTGCCGCTGCTTTAGTCAATACCCTTGTCAATTGCCGCGTCGGGGTAGTGTCCTAATCTGCCCACGGCGGACTACGGTTGTGGGCAACAACTTGCCAATTTCAAATTCCTGGCGCTAGGGTATGACGCCAGAATCGGGAACAGTGTTCGTGACGCCCGCAGGCGCCGCCTCGAATAGGAGAAAGCGTCACCGCCGCGAGGCCCGCATCCTTCCGTCTCGAAACGGCCTGCTGGAACATGGTCAGGCCAGCCGACGGCGTCCGCGGCGCCTTGGCATATTCGAGCAAGCGACTTCGGCCGTCACGAACACCGCACCCGATCATACTCCTTTGCTTCCATCGCCTCGCCCTTGTCGATTCAGTCGCGGCTCCGTCGCCAACCGGCAACTTCCAGGCGAAAAGATGGAATGCGGCTGCCCTGGCGTCTTGGGCGAAGGCGGGTCGCTTGCGACATGGTGAAGGAATCGTACAATCCGCTGCCCCGCGTGGAAGGCTTTGCCTCCACCATGAGGCGCGGATTCGGCCTGATTTTCAGAAGGATTCTCTTATGCCCGCCACTGGAAAAGTTACGCAGGTGATCGGTTCGACGTTCGACATCCACTTCCCCGAGGACCAGCTTCCGCAGATCTACAACGCGGTGACCATCGACGCCCCCGCCGAGCATGGCGTGGCGATGCACCTGGTGGGCGAGGTCGAGCAGCATCTCGGCGGCGGACGGGTGCGGGCGGTGGCGCTGGGCAGCACCGATGGCCTGCGCCGCGGCATGGATTGCGTGGACACCGGTTCGTCCCTGACGGTTCCCGTCGGCAAGGAAACGCTGGGGCGGGTCTTCAATCTGTTGGGCGAGCCGATCGACAACCGCGGCCCGGTCAATACCAAGGAGCGCCGCCCCATCCATCGCGATCCGCCGCCGTTCGTCGATCTAACCCCCAAGGCCGAGGTCTTCGAGACGGGCATCAAGGTGATCGACCTGCTCACGCCGTTCCTTCGCGGCGGCAAGGCGGGGTTGTTCGGTGGGGCGGGGCTGGGCAAGACCGTCGTCATCCAGGAACTGATCGCGCGCATCGCACAGCAGCACGGCGGATATTCCGTCTTCGCCGGCGTCGGCGAACGAACCCGCGAGGGGACCGATCTCTGGCTGGAAATGCAGGAAGCGCAGATCGGGACCACGGGCAAACACGTGATCGATCAGACCGTGATGGTTTTCGGCCAGATGAACGAGCCCCCGGGCGCGCGCCTTCGCGTGGGTCTGAGCGCCCTGACCATGGCCGAGTATTTCCGCGACGAAACCGGCGCCGATACCCTCCTGTTCATCGACAACATTTTCCGATTCACGCAGGCCGGGTCCGAAGTGTCGGCCCTGCTGGGGCGCATGCCCAGCGCCGTCGGTTATCAGCCGACGCTGGCCACGGAAATGGGGGAATTGCAGGAGCGCATCACCAGCACCAAGCACGGCGCCATCACGTCGGTGCAGGCCGTGTACGTGCCGGCTGACGATCCAACCGATCCGGCTCCCGCCAACGCGTTCGCGCACCTCGACGCGTTCATCTATCTGGAGCGATCGATCGCATCGAAGGGGATTTATCCGGCGGTGGACCCGCTGGCGTCGGCGAGCCGGGCGCTGGACCCGCAGATCGTCGGCGAAGAGCACTACCGCATCGCCCGCAAGGTGCAGAACATGCTGCAGCGCTACCGCGACCTTCAGGACATCATCGCCATCCTCGGCGTGGACGAATTGAGCGAAGAGGACAAGCTGATCGTCGCCCGAGCCCGCAAGATCGAACGTTTCTTCAGCCAGCCGTTCGTCGTCGCCGAGCAGTTCACGGGCAAGAAGGGCATCTACACCAAGATCGCCGATACGCTCAAGAGTTTCGACGACATATGCAACGGCAAGGCGGACGATCTGCCGGAACAGGCGTTCTTGTACGTCGGCACTCTGGATGATGTACGGGCGCGGGCGAAGGAGATGGCGAAGTAAAGCGTCATGAACGACTTCCAGAAAATCCAAGAGGAATTGGAAGACCTCGCCGATCTGCGCGCTTTGGATGAAGCCAGAGCCAAAGAGGGCCGCCTCCCCGGCATTTCCGTAGAGGAGGTCGGTCGTCGTCTTGATGCGAAATTTGGCTCAAGACGACGGAGGATGAAGCGGAATGGGCGATAGATCACCGCGAAAGAATCAACCGATGCGGTGATGGCGGAGGACGCTATAATCGGGGGCGTGAAAGCCGCGTTCACTTTCAAAATCATTCGCCCGCTGGGGATTTTCCTGCTGCTGTGGGGTTTGAATTCTTCGGCGCTGGCCGACGACATCGACGGCGTTCAGCCCGCGGCGATGGATCAGCCGCGAATCAATCTGGTGATTCGACGCGAGGCCCGTGGCCAGCCGCTGATCGGCAAGAGCGCGGAGGGGGACGCATTCAACGTCGAAGCGTTTCTCGATACCGGGGCCAGCTCGATTGCTCTTTCGTCCAACACGGCCCAACAGTTCGGGATCCAGCGCGAGATGGCCGCTCAACAAGAAGCGCGGTTCCAGGATGTGGGCGTGGGCGGTGGCAGCGAATTCGCGGTGTCGGAGCCGATCTTTCTTTCCCTGGCCCCCATGGCCCCGAACGTGGATGTCGAGCAGAAGGACGCCATCGCCACGACATACACGCTGACCGTCGGGCCGGATCGAACGGAGATCGGGCCGCTGAACGGCGCGACGGATTTTCTGACCGCGCTGGCCCTGGGGGACATGGACATCGCGGGAATGCCGGTCATTGCCGGAAAGATCGTCGTGCTGGATCCGAAGGATGTGAATTCGATGACCGACAAAATCCGCACGTACGTGTACGATGCGAAATCGGCCGCCGAGGCGAATCCGCCGATTCCCAAAACCAGCCAGCACGTGCGGCTCAACTTCGTTTCCTTCAGCCAGTTCACGAAGATTTCGCCGGCCGGCGCACAGGCCCCGGCCATATCGGCCAATCCGATGATCGGCGCGATCGTCATGCACCATGGACAAGCTTCAACTGGCAGTTGGCTTTTGGACACCGGCGCCGCGGCATCGATGATCTCGCGTCACCAGGCCGCCGCTCTGGGCGTCACCTATGCCCCCGGCACTGACGGCGCCGCCCATCCACGCCTCGACGGCGTCCCGGCGGATCGGCAGTTCATCATATCCGTCGGCGGCATCGGCGGGATCAAAAAATCAGCCGGCTTCTTTCTCGACAAGCTCTCTATTCCGACCCTCGAGGGCTCGCCAATCACCTTCATTCACGCCCCGGTCCTGGTCTGTGACATCACCGTGACGGATTCGGCCGGCCGGTCATTTACCCTCGACGGCGTATTGGGCATGAATTTCCTGGTCGCCAGTGCCATGGTTGACGAGAGCAGCCTGGTTCCCGACATCGATCACCTGACGCCGGGGGCGTTCCGGTGGATCGTGCTGAACATGCGCGAGGAATGCCTGGGCGTGCAGAGAAATCCGTAGGCATGCACATCTGTCGGTCCCGATAATCAAACTGCGCTCCTCGCCCCGAGGATTAAACCCTCTCCACGCATTGCGGATCGTCATTCGCCGGGCTGTTGACGTGCTTTGACACTGGATACGCTTCAAGCTCTCCATCCGCGTACGGCGTGAGCATCGAATTCAGCCTGACCACGGATGTCGCCGGGTCGAGCCATTGGGCGTAATCGCCTGGCTGTAGGATCACGGGCATGCGGTTGTGAATTCCCGCCATCAACTTGTTCGGCGTGGTTGTGATGATCGTGAAGGTCTCCAGCGCTTCGGCGGCGTTTGCCGGTTTCCATCGCTCCCATAGGCCGGCAAAACAGAATTGACCGTCATCCGATTTGTGAATGAAAAACGGCTGCTTGGGCGGCTTGGCTCCCTGCCATTCATAAAATCCATCGGCCGGCACAAGGCATCGCCGGCGAGCCAGCGCCTGGCGGAACGTGCCGCTGGTGGGAACGGTTTCCGCCCGCGCGTTGATCGGCTGGACCTTGGGCAATTCCTTTGCCCAGGATGGAACCAAACCCCAGCGGGCGATGGCCAGTTCTCGCAACCCCTGGTCGCTCAGGCGCACGATGGGCATGCGCTGCGACGGGGCGACATTCCATCGCGGGCGTTCGGTGAATTCCTCGAATCCAGGCAGCGGCGGGGCGCGCAGTCCCAAACGGAGCAAATCGAACCGAGTCAATCGATAGCGGCCACACACGCTGATATTTTCACAGACGAGGGTTGGCGTTTCCAGCGCCGTGGGCGCGGGCCGGGCAGCTTTCAATATTCGCCTGAAGGCAAAGCGACCGCGAAGGCGCGAAGGCCGCGAAGACAGCCGCGAAGAAATGCTGTTTCACTCGACCAAAAGAAATTGGGGAAAATTAGAGAGGACGGGACTCGTTTTTGACTTTGCCCCCGGTCTAGCTTGGATTGCCGGCATGTCGCGGCAGGCTCGCAGCACGCTGGGAGGTCCCGTCTGTCACGCGCTCAACCGCCCGAACCGGCAACACGCGCTGAATCCGCATGACCGGCGGAGACGATATTATGAAAAAGAATCGCGTCCTTTTTAATTACTCCTTTTTAATTACTCCCTAAGTGATTGTTTGCAGGAAGCTTATAGGGCAATAAATTTGTGTGTGCAAAAACAGACGCAAAACATTTGCATTTTCATGTACGTACAATATAATGACGATGGTATAGACGTTTGGCGAAGGCTTCGTTACCAAAGGACGGCCATGAAACTCAAGCATTTAACTCGTCAGGGTAATTCACTGGCCATCATCATCGACAAGCCTATTTTGGACATGTTGGACATCAACGAGAAAACCATGCTCAAACTGACCACGGACAACGGCAAGATCGTCCTTGAGCCAGTCAGCGCGGAAGAGATTGACCGCCGCTTCACAGCCGCCGCCGACAAAGTTGAAAAGCGGTTTGGCCGTATGTTCAAGCGGCTTGCGCAAAAGTAAACTTCGGTCGGGATGGACGGCCCGATTTTCCTCACGCTCGATCAAGTGTTGCGGCTGCACGCTCGCCAGATAGAACGGTTCGGCGGATCGGATGGCATTCGAGACATCGAACTAATCGAATCAGCGATCGCGCAGCCGCAGCAGGGTTTTGGGGGCGACTACTTCCACAAGACCTTGGCGGAAATGGCCGCCGCGTATTTGTTTCACCTGGCGAAGAATCACGGCTTCGTCGATGGCAACAAACGCGTAGGGTCCGACGCCGCCCTGACGTTTCTAGAACTGAACGGCATCGACACCGACAAGATTGACGAAAACGAAATGGAAGCACTCACGTTGGCCGTGGCGGATGGAAGTGCCGACAAGCAGACGGCGACCGAATTCTTTGCGGCTCGCATCAACGTCGTCGAGTAGCCAACTTTGGTTGCCTGTCCGCCAGTTGCATTTCCGCTTCCCGTGCGTCCTGTGTGACGCGCTGTTCCGCAGCCGGATGATGTCCGTGATGAGCGTTTGATTGAGCGCCAGCATGCAAACCGGCAACTCTTTTGTCGGGAATCACGGGCGGAATTGCCGCCAGTTGATGCCTAGCTTGCGCATGCGCGAACGGAGCGTGTGCGGATTGATGCCCAGGGCCTTGGCCGCGCCGAACGGACCTTCGATGCGGCCCTGGGTGGCCTGCAACGCCGCTTCGATGTGGCGGGCCGCCATTGAGTCCAGCGTGAGCAGGGGCGATTCGTTGGCGGACGAAATGGATGGGGTAATCGATGCCGCGGGCAATGGCTTGGGCTGAGCGCCGCCGAGGGCCTTGGCGACTTCTAGCGTTCGACCGCTTCCCAGGATCGCCGCGCGCTCGATCACCGACGCCAATTCCCGCACGTTCCCCGGCCAGTTGTATTCGGTCAGCCTGCGCATATCCTCCGGGCTGGGCAGCGCCGGCGGGAGGCCAAGGCGCTTGGCCGCCTTCAACGCGAAGTGCGTGGCCAGCGAGGGGATGTCCTGCACGCGGTCTCGCAGGGGGGGCAGATGGATGGGGAAGACGCTGATGCGATACCACAGGTCTTCGCGGAAGAGGCGCTGTCCGGCCATGGCATGCAGGTCGGAGTGCGTCGCGGCCACAACGCGGACGTTCACCGTCAGGGTCGTTTGTCCGCCGACGCGCTCCAAGGTTCCGTCCTGCAACACGCGCAGGAGCCTCACCTGCGCCGCCAGCGGCAGCTCTCCGATCTCGTCCAGGAACAGCGTGCCGCCGTCGGCCCTCTCGAACCATCCCTTGCGCGTGGCGGTGGCGCCGGTGAAGCTGCCGCGCTCGTGTCCGAACAACTCCGAATCGACGAGTTCCGACGGGATGGCGCCGCAGTTCACGCGGATCATCGGTCCCTGCGACCTTTTCGAGCGGGCGTGGATGGCGCGGGCGACCACTTCCTTGCCCGTCCCTGTTTCCCCCAGGATCAGCACCGGCGCCTCGGAGCGGGCGACCAACTGAACGCGCTCCATCACGCTGGCCAGACCGGCTTCGGCGCCGACGATGGTGTCGCTGACGGTCTTGCGACCCAGGCGCGTGAGCAGGGCGCGGTTCTCGGCTTCCACCGCCTCGCGCAGGGTCTTGAGTTCGCGGAGGCGGTAGTCGTTGTGGAGGGCTGCGGCAAACGGTTCGGCGAGTTGGCGCACGATTCCCACCTGGTGGGCCGTGAACCTACCGCTGTCACCCCTGAGCAGCACGATCGCTCCAGGGTGCGGCTCGGTGTCTTCGTTTTGCCCGCCGTCCAGGCGCAGCCCTGCCACCAGCAGGTCGCGGGACTCATCGCAGGGAGGCAAAAGCGGCTCAAGCTCGAGGCGTCGCACGGTGTCGCGTCCCTGCACGAGCTGGCCGCGGCGGCACCAACTGGCCAGGGCGGCAACGACTTGGGGGGTGGGATTGGGGCGTGCCAGGGGTGTGCTGGATTCCATCGCCGGCGCGCAGGCCGCCGTCTCCATCCGCGCGCCCGGCACGTCCAGCCGCCGCAGCAGCACCCGCCCGGCTCCAAGCTGCTCGCGCAGGCTGGGCATGAGGCAGCGCACGGCCTCGGAAAGCTCCAAGTGGCACCCGATTTCCCGCCAAGTCATTAGTAGAAGCGACATCGTCTTTCTATGCATTATAACAGAAAATCTTTCAATAGTCACGGATATTCCGTGTTCTATGCTGGGCTCGTCTGCATTTCTGTGCCGGAACCGCGTTTTCTGGCCCGCCAAGGGTGTTTCGGTTCACGGTCCACCCTTTGCTTTGGATGGAATCGTAAGGAGACTTCCCTTGATTTCACGCATCACCATCCGCGGCGGCCAGGGCAAAGCCGGTCATTCCGAGCCGGTCCAGCAAATCGAGTTTCACATGGGCGACATCATTAGCATCGTCGGCCCCACCGGCTCGGGCAAGACAACGCTCATCAACGACATCGCTCTGTTCGCCGATGGGCAGACCCCAAGCCGGCGCACGATCCTTCTGGACGGCGAGCTTCCGCCGGCGGAGTTTCGCGAGAACCCCGCACGCAATCCCGTCGCGATCATCACACAACACACCAACTTTCTCTCCGACCTGCCGGTGGCGGAGTTCCTCTCGATTCATGCCGGCATCCGCCACGCCGATTCCTCCAAGACGGCGGAGCTGGCGGCCCAGACCGTGGCGTTCGCAAATGAGTTGACCGGGGAACCGATTGAGGAGACATCGCGCATGACCGAACTGTCCGGCGGCCAGACCCGCGCCATGCTCATCGCCGACGCCGTGATCATCGGCAACGCTCCCATCATCCTGCTGGACGAGATCGAGAACGCCGGAATCCACCGCTCCCGCGCGCTTCAGCTTCTGCGCCAGTACCGAAAGATTTTTCTCTTTGTCACGCACGATCCGTATATCGCGCTGCTTTCGGACACGCGCGTGGTCATGTCGGGCGGCATGATGATGAAGGTGATGCGCCTCAGCGACCAGGAACGGCAACTCTCGGCCAAGGTGCATCGCCTCGATGATGCACTGGCGAACCTGCGCAACAAGATCCGTCTCGGCGAGGAGCTGGTTGCAAGCGAACTGGAGGCATTGGCATGAAACTCGTCATCTGTGCCGGACCGGCGACCACGGGCAAGACGTCAGTCCTGCGTCACGTGATCCGCTCGCTGCGCGCCCGCGAGCAGCACGTGGCGTTTCTCAAGCTCGACGTGCAATACGCCGTCGAGGATACCGAATTGCACGACGAGTTCGGCATTCCGACCAAGAAGGTCTACTCCGGCGAGCTTTGTCCGGACCATTGCAGCGTGATGGTTCTGGGCGACGCGCTGCGATGGGCGCGGCAGACGGAAGCGGATGTGCTGCTGGTGGAAACCGCCGGACTGTGTCTTCGCTGCTCGCCGTATGTGGATGGCGGCCTGGGGATCGTGGTGCTGGAAGCGACCAGCGGCATGAACCTGCCGCGGAAGATCGGCCCGATGTTGAGCCTGGCGGACATTGCGGTGGTGACCAAGATTGACCTGGTGTCGCAGGCCGAGCGGGAGGTGTTCCGCGCCCGCATCATCGACGCCGCCCCGGCGGTTCGCGTTCGCGAGGTTGACGGCCTGCGCGGGATCGGCATCGATCCACTGCTCCGGGCGATTGAGTCATTCCCGGACACCCCCCAACGTCTTCAGCTTCGCGGCAATCCCCCCGTCGGCACGTGCACGATCTGCGTGGGCAAGAAGGACATTGGCTGGCAGTCGCATTTCGGGGTGGTACGGCCGCTCGAAAACCAGGTCTTTTATCGAGGGGAGTAATGGACCATGGACCCACGCCGAATCTACTTTGACAACGCCGCCACCACGCCGCTCGACCCGCGCGTTCTGGAGCCCATGGCCGCCGCTTTTGCACAGGTGTTTGGCAATCCGTCCAGCCTGCATGCCGATGGGCGGCAGGCTCGCGAGGCGGTCGATCTGGCCCGCGAGCGCGTCGCCGCGCTACTGGGTGCCAAGCCGGCGGAAATCTGCTTCACCAGCGGCGGCACCGAATCTAACAACCTCGCGATCCGCGGCGTGGTTGGCTCCTTTTCCACCGGCGGCTGTCATCTGATCACCACCGCCATCGAGCATCCCTCGGTCCTGGAAGTGTGCCGTGGCTTCAGCCCGGAACTGGTTCAAGTCACCCGCCTGCCGGTTGGCGAGGATGGCATCCTCGACCCCGATGACTTGCACCGCGCCATCACGCCCGAAACCCGCCTGATCTCCATCATGGCCGCGAACAACGTCGTTGGAACGCTTCAGCCGATCGCAGACTGCGGCCGGATCGCACACGAACACAGGATTGCCTTCCACGTGGATGCGACGCAGGCGGTCGGCAAGGTCCCTTTGGATGTGAATCGGCAGCGGATCGACCTGCTGTCGTTCTCGGCGCACAAAATCTACGGCCCCAAGGGCGTGGGCGGCTTGTTCATTCGCGAGGGCACGCCGCTGGTCTCGTTCATTGGCGGCGGGGGGCAGGAGCGCGGCCGCCGCTCCGGAACCGAGAATGTTCCCGGCATCGTGGCGCTGGGCGCGGCCGCCGAACTGTGCCGGCAGGAGATGGCCGAGGAGTCGGCGCGGATCGTGCGGCTTCGCGAACGCCTCGCCGACCGTCTTCTGGACGCCGTGCCTGAAGCGTATCTCATCGGCCACCGCTATCGTCGCCTGCCGGGTCTGGCCAGCTTCGGATTCGACGGCCTGGAAGGCCAGGCCATCCGGCTCATGTTGGCCCTCGACGAGGCGGGCGTTTCGGTCTCGACGGGCAGCGCGTGCAGTTCGAATCACGCCGCTGGGCCCTCGCATGTGCTTACCGCCATGGGCTTCGACCCGCTGCGTGCCCGAGGCTCGCTCCGCGTTTCGCTCGGCCGGTTCAGCACCGAAGAGGAGGTTGACTTGTTCGTCGATCTCCTGGCCGGCCTGGTGCGCGATCTCAGCCCGATGGTCTCCCGCAACTGAGTTTGGTCATGGTTTTTTCAGGAGAAATGCGTCCATGAACTCGACTCCTACCACGCTGCCCGGGCTGGACTGTGGTTTGTGCGGATTTCGTCATTGCTCGGAACTGGCCGACAGCCTCAGCCAGCGGCCGGAGATGATCCGCCGCTGTGTGCATCTGAAGAACCAGACCGCCGCGCCTCCGGCAAAGCCCGTGCGCTTGCCGGTGCTTCAGCAGAGCAGCCCGGCGGCGGAGACGGACTGGCTTGATTCACTCGGTCGCCCATTTGACTTCTTTCTGGAGAAGTTCCCGGAGGAACCCGGCCCGCGCGAGATCATCCTTCCTCACAATCCGATTCTGACGCGCGAAATGGACATCTGCCCCGGCGATGTGCTGATTGGGCGCCCCCTGGGCATGTCCTGCGGCTGTCCGATTACCCATTGCGGAATTGCCACCGAAGTCGATCGCCGCACCGGCGTCATTAACTGGTGCGTCACCGGACCGCTCAGGCCCCGCCAGAACGGCTTCAAGGATCTCGGCTACTACATCGCCGAGGGCTACGAAGGCCTGGTGACCGAATCCCGCAGTGAACTGCGCATCGGCGCCCGCTATTTTTTCCAGCCGCGGTTGTGCATGCTGCAATGGCGGCACAGCGGCTTGATCAACTATCTCAACCGCACGCCCCAAGGCATGCAGATCCGCATCGAAGGCCTTTGGATCGGGTGAACTGCCTGATCGTATCGCCGACGTGACGGTTAGGGCTAGGGGAAAAAACCCCTGGACGTTGGTAAACTTGTGGCGTTCGGACAAGGAGGTCTGGATGACGTTAGAGAGTTTGGCCCGTCGGCTGCCGGACGAGGTTTGGGCAGCGTTCGAGT